>Ga0209156_10000005_pt1 | contig 153801 bp, 136 predicted proteins | sample GraSoiAngelo_124_FD_185881 | JGI IMG/M metagenome (GOLD analysis project Ga0209156, IMG submission 185881) | Grasslands soil microbial communities from the Angelo Coastal Reserve, California, USA - 14_0927_05_20cm (SPAdes) (version 2) | ecosystem: Environmental > Terrestrial > Soil >... | reverse complement strand
TGAACTACAACAACCCGACCTTCTGGCTCCTGTTCGTGGTGGTTTACGCCGTCTACTGGCGCCTTCGCCACCGCCGCCAGAACGACCTCCTCCTGGTGGCGAGCTACGTCTTCTATGGCTTCTGGGACTACCGGTTTCTCTTCCTCATCCTCATCTCGACGGTCATCGACTTCATCGGGGGCCTCGGCGTGGCCGGCGTCCGGCTGCCGAAATGGCGCCGCCTGCGGCTCGCGGCGCTGCTGATCGGCAGCGCGCTCGTGCTGTGCAGCAACGTCCGCTACGCAGCGCTCTGGCACGGCCTCGTCTACCTCGATGCGGACGCCGTGCGCGCCGCACTCCCCGAGCGGTTGCGCGACCTCGCGGTGCCGCTCGGCACGGCGGCGGCGACCCTCGCCTATGCCGCCCTGCTGCCCTGGCTCTACGCGCTCCCGGACCGCACCCGGCGGAAGACCTTCCTCACCATCAGCATGGTCGCCAACCTCGCGATCCTCGGCTTCTTCAAGTACTGCGACTTCTTCGTCGGCAGCTTCGTGAACCTCCTGCACGCGCTCGGCGTCCAGCAGGTCGACGTGCGCACGCTCGGCATCCTCCTCCCGCCCGGGATCAGCTTCTACACCTTCCAGGCGATGAGCTACACGGTCGACGTCTACCGCGGAGACGCCACGCCCACCGACGACTTCCGGGACTTCGCGCTCTTCGTCTGCTTCTTCCCCCACCTCGTCGCGGGCCCGATCATGCGCGCCTCCAACCTGCTGCCCCAGGTGCTGCATCCCCGGCAGCGGCGCCCGGGCGACGCCGAGGAGGGCTTCGCGCTCGTGCTCCTCGGCCTCTTCAAGAAGGTCGTCATCGCCGACAACCTCGCGCCGATGGTCAACATGATCTTCTTCCAGTACGGGGGCGGCGGCCACCACGTCCCGACGGGGCCCGAGTCACTCCTCGGGCTCTACGGCTTCATGTTCCAGGTGTACGGCGACTTCTCCGGCTACTCGAGCGTCGCGCGCGGCATCGCCAAGTGGCTCGGCTTCGACCTGATCATCAACTTCCAGACGCCATACCTCTCGACGACGCCCAGCGAGCACTGGCGCCGCTGGCACATCAGCCTCTCCAGCTGGTTCCGCGACTACCTCTACATCCCGCTCGGCGGCAGCCGCCGCGGCGCGGCCGCCGAGCACCGCAACGTGATCATCACCATGACGCTCGCCGGCCTCTGGCACGGCGCGGCCTGGACCTACGTGATCTGGGGCGCGTACACGGGCGTGCTGCTCTGCATCTCGCGCGCCCTCGGCACCAAGGAGGTGAGGAACGTGGCGGGCCAGCGGCTGCGCTGGGGGTGGCGCGTCCTCCTCACCTTCCACCTCACCTGCAGCAGCTACCTGTTCTTCCGGTCGAGCAGCGTGCCGGCCGCGCTCCATATGGGCGCCCGCATCCTCACCGACTTCACGCCGACGGCGACGGCGGCCACCATGCTCGGGCTGCTGCTCTTCTACGCCGCGCCGCTCTTCGCGCTCGAGGCCTTCACCGATGGGGAGCGCCACCTCGAGCGGCTCTTCGCCGCGCCCTGGCCTCGCCAGGCGGTGGCCTACGCCTACTTCGTGCTGATGCTGGTGGTCTTCCCGGCCGTCCAGACCCATGAGTTCATCTACTTCCAGTTCTGAGGCGATCGGCGCGGCGATCGCCGCGCCGGGCCGGGCGACCCGGATCGCCCTCGTGCTGCTCCTCGTCCTCGGCGGCGTCGAGGCGCTCACGCGCCTCAAGCTCGTGGGCATGTCGAAGGAGTTCGAGCAGTTCCGGTCCTACCCGCGCCTGGCGACCGACCTCGCCCACCGCAGCGGGCTGCGCCTGGCGATCGTCGGGGCCTCGATCGCGCACGAGGACATCGACCTCGCGGTCCTCGCCGAGCGCCTGCGGGCCACGACCAGGCTCCCCGCGCACGCCGAGGCGTTCAGTGCCGATCACTCGTACGTCAACACCTGGTACTTCATGCTGAACCACTACCTGTGGCGGCCCGGCAACCGGGTGGATCTGGTCGTCATCCCGTTCGTCGGGCCGAGCCTCTACGACAAGAACGAGATCGAGATCGGCCGGCTCGCCCGCTTCTTCACGAGCGTCGAGGACTGGCCGGAGGTGCTGCGGACGGACCTCGCGACGACGGCCGAGCGCGCCGACTTCCTCCTCTCCAATTTCTGGGCGAGCTGGGGGGCGCGCGACCGCATGCAGGAGCTCGCCTTCACCCGTCTCTTCCCGAACTACAAGGCGTACGCCCGCGAGCAGCAAAACCTCTTCCTCGCGGAGCAGTTCGCGAACCCGAGACGGGCACACAAGGCGCGCTCGCTGGTCGCGCTCGCGCGCCTGCTCGGGACCGCGCACGAGCACGCCACGCCGCTCTGCTTCGTGGTCTTCCCGACCCAGCGCGCCGACTGGAACCAGCAGCCGTACGCCGAGGCGCGCCGGTTGATCGAGGCGAGCGGCGTACAGTACGTCGACCTGCGCGGCGGCGCCGACGTCGACACGAGCATGTTCGCCGACCTGGTGCACATGAACCTCGACGGCCGCGCCCTCTACACGGGGCTGCTGGCCGACGCCCTGGCGCCGGTCCTCGGTCCGGGCCCCTCCGAGGCGGGGTCCGCCTTCGCCGCGGGCGGGGCGGGCGAGTAGCCTAACCCGCGCCCGCCTTCGGGAGGCGGCCGGGCCAGGCGGCGGTGAGGGTCCGGAACTCCTCGTCGGCGGTGATCGTCACCGCGCGGAAGTTCGGATGCGGGTTGCGGAACCAGTCCGGCGCGCCGGCCATCTCGCCGTCCTTCGAATCGTCCACGATCTGCCGCCCGAACCGCTTCTGCGACAGCTCGTCGTTGCGGATGCAGAGGTCCCAGTTGCCCGCGGTCACCTCGCGTCGGAGCCGCGCGAACACCTCGACCAGCGGGTACTGGCGCTCCCGGGCGACACGGCGCACCACCTCCCAGGTGCGGTCGTACTCCTCGTTCATGCGCTCGCTCGCGTTGTGCACGGGGTCGATGTAGCTGTTCGTCTCGAGCACGAGGTGCACGCCGGGGTAGTCACGGCGCAGGCGGTCGCACAGCTCCTCGAGCTGCCGCCCGAACTCCTCGAGCGAGAAGCGGCCCCGATCGTTGTGCCCGTAGCGGATGAGGGCGATGTCGAGGTGCGGCACGCGGCCACGGACGTCGCGCTCGTAGCGGGTGCGCCAGAAGAGCCAGGGCCGCCGCTCGTGCAGGAAGCGGAAGACGTAGTCGCCGCTCTTGCAGAGGTTGACGTTGACGATCCGCTGGCCCGGGTAGCGCTCGGCGAGCCGCGCGTTCAGCACCCGGTCGATGTGCAGCGGCGCCGGCAGGTAGTCGGTGCTGCACGTGCTGTCGCCGAAGTGCGCGATGACGACGCGGTCCGGCGCGTCGGCCGACGGGGCGGGGGAGCAGCTCGCGCCGGCGAGCGCCAGCAGGAGCAGCGCGGCGCGTCCGACCCGCGGCATGCCGGGCCAGTCAGTGCTGCGGGAACCAGCGCTCGAGCGTGCCGGTCGCGATCATCCGCACGCCGGCCTCGTCGAGCCCCGCGCTCGCTCGCCGGAAGCCGCCGAGGAGGTCGGCGGTGCCGTCGTAGTGCGGCCAGTCGGAGGCGAGCGCGACGTGGTCGGCAGGCAGGAACTCGAGCGCGATCCGGATGTCCGTCCGCTCGCAGGCCTCGACCGTGACCATCATCTGCCGCTCGAAGATCTCCATGGGCGGAGTCTTCCACCCCGGGGCCTTCAGGCGTCCGAACGCCTCGCGATGCTCCTCGAAGCGCTCGAACATCGACGGGAGCCAGCCGACACCGGCCTCGAGGATCATGGTCGGCATGGTGGGGAAGCGGTCGAACACGCCGCCCGCCATCATGTCGTAGAGCGTGTAGATCATGTCCAGCGGGAAGCCGAGGCACGATGCCGCCATGATGTCCGGCAGGCGGTAGCCGCGCGACGTGCCGTCCTGGTCCCACATCGGCAGCGGATGCAGGCCGAGCTTCATGCCGGTGTCGACGATCGCCTGCCAGAGCGGATCGAAGACGGGGTCGGAGTACTTCCGGCCCTGGACCGAGTTGGTGCGGATGAACACGGCGGGGAAGCCCATCTCGGCCGTGCGCCGCACCTCGGCGACGGCCGCCTCGACGTCGGTGAGCGGCAGCGTCGCCACCGGGATCAGCCGGCCGCCCGAGCCGGCGCAGTACTCGCGCATCATCCAGTCGTTGTACACGGCGCAGACCGCCGGCGCGACGTGAGGGAGCAGCGTGCCGCCCGCGAGCATGAAGGTGGGATAGAGGACCGCGCGCGACACACCGTTGCCGAGGTTGAAGTCGAGCCGGGCGCGGCCGTCGATCGCCCAGGGCGGCGCGTCGACGATGGTGTGGCGCTCGGGCTCGGGGCTGGCGAAGACGCGCTCGAGCGGCACACCCATGGCGCAGGCGAGGCCCATGTTCTCGAGCATGTCCTTGGCCCGGATGCCGCCGTGCATGACCTCCAGGTTCGCGATGTCGATGCCGTAGATCTTGGAATGAAAGACGCCCTGCTCGTCACGATAGAAGTGCGGTCCGAGCGGCCGCAGGTCGCGCGGCAGGCGCTCGACCCAGAGGTCGCCCGGCTCGATGACGTGACCGTCGGCATCGGCGAGGCACTCGATCGTCTCGTTCGCGGTCGCCTGCATGGGCTCGCCCTCCTGCCCTCCGTTAGCTCCGGCCGGCGAGCTTTGTCAATCACTTGACCTAATCAGATGCTTGACACCGCTCGGTTGCCGGCGTCCCGCTCCTCGCATAAGGCTGGCCTCGAGATGCACCCCGACGCGACGCACATCGAGCGGCTGAAGGAGGTCGGCCGCTACGCGCTCGGCGTGGAGTGGGGCGACCGGCACGAGAGCATCCTGCCGTACAAGAATCTGCGCCTCGCCTGTCCGTGCGATGCCTGCACCGCAGCCGCTCCTGATGCGTCGCTCGCGCCCGAGGCCGAGCGGCCCGTGGACTTCCAGGTCCTCGGCGACCGGAGCCTCTTCATCCGCTGGGCCGACGCGCACGAGACCCTGCTGCTGGTCGAGGAGGTCCGCAACCTCTGCCGCTGCGCGCGCTGCGTCGGGGAGCCGGACTTCCCGATCTCGGGGCGGTAGGGGTCGGCCCACGGCGCCGGACGGCCCCCCCTGCGCCCAGCACCGCGGCACACGCCGTCCAGAAAAGAGGCACCCGTCGGGGTGGTCGCAGCGGGCGTGGGGCCGGCGCGGTGCCCTCTGCACCGCGGAACCGGGGGGCAGACGCGAACGACGTCGCTGCCGCGCCCGGCACGACCCTTGCGTCCCGAACCTACGACGGCGCCAGCTGCCACATCCATCATGGAGACCAACGAGCTGCATCGGCTCCCCTCGCTCGTTCGCGTGCGTGTCGTGCCCCCGGCCGCCGCGGGCTGGCGCGAGCTGGAGAGGGTGAGCTGGCTCACGCCCTACGAGGCCGAGACGATCGGGGAGGACGCTCGCCGCGCAGGGCCGGGGACTCGGTTGGAGGTGACGGTCCCCAGGCTCACGAGCGAAACGAGGCTGGCGGCGGTGAGGAGCCTCTTCGAATGGCTCGCCACGAAAGGCATCGACGTCATCGTCCGTGAGGACGACGACCGGCGCTAAATAGCCGCGTCGAGTGGCCCGCGGCCTCGTCCGAGGCTACCTGCCCGGTTCCGTCGTGTAGAAGACCCGCTCGATCTCCGACAAGACGAGGGTGCCGACCTGGAGCACGCGCGGGTCGCCCTCGCGCCGGGCGTAGAAGGCGCTCCCGGCGGCGTTGAGGCCGCCCACCAGCAGGCGACGCGCGCCGCGGCCGGTGACGACGGTGATCATCCCGCGCGGCCGCCCGAGGCCGAAGGCGGTCGGGTCGGGGGTGCGGAAGACGTCGACCGCCCGCAGCGCGAGCAGGGTGTCGAGCAGATCGCCGAGCGCCTCGGCCGTCTGCGCGGCGGCGGGCCGGCCGTCGACGTCCCAGCCGCCCGTGGTGCGCGTCGACGCGACGTGGCGGCCGTCCAGCTCCAGCTCGATGCCCCGCACCCAGCGGGGCTCCGCGTTGAAGAGCCGGTGGCCGCGAGCGGCGTCCCGGCCGCGCAACGCGATCGGGCCCCGTGTGCTCAGGGCGAGCCCGAGGCCGAGCGCCGCCACTGCGGCGAGGGCGAGCGTCCGGTGCAACGCTACCCCCGGCGCCGGCGGACGGCGATCACGAGGCCCGCGACCAGCACGAGCCCGGGCTCGACCACGGCGCCGGCCACGAAGATCGCCCGCGCATCCCGCGCCGTCAGCACGAGCGGTGAGAGGGGACGTTCGACTTCCGGCAAGCGCTTCGGGCGCTCGCCGGCGAGCGCTTCCTCGCCCGCGACCCATGCGACCGCGTTCAGCGCGAGGTCGCGGTTGCCGAGGAGGTCGAGGTAGGCGTCGCTCGCGAAGTCGGCGTCCCCGGCGACGACCAGACGCCCTCGCCGCCGGCCGGCCCCGTCACCGCCGTGGCCGACCTCCGCCATGACGAGGACCGGCGCCGGCCCGGGCGTGTCGCCGGCGGCGGCCGACGGCTCCTCTCCCCGGCGGGCACGCGCCGGGTCGCGCTCCGTCCACGCGCTCGGGGCCGTCCGCGCGATCGTCTGCGCGTCGATGCCCGTCACCTCCGCGCCGACGTCCACCGTGCGCGCCGACGGCAGCACCGCGCCCGTGTCGATCGCGCCGGCATCCGGGTCCGTCACCGGGTTGCCGCGCTTGAAGAGCTCGACGACCGCGGCCAGGCCGTCGGTCCCGAGCACGCGCCGCTCGCGGTCGACGATCATGTCGTCGCCGAGCCGGATACCCATGCTGGCGAGCAGCCGCGCCAGGTTCGGGAGCGGCGCCGGGTCGAGCAGCATGACGACGCCGCCGCCGGCCCTCAAGTAGCCGGCGACGGCGTCGAGCTCGGGAAGGAGGAAGTCGTGCCGCGGGCCGGCGACCAGCAGCACGTCGGCCCTGTCGGGGACCGGCCCGTCGACCAACGAGACGACCTCCGCCGCATAGTTCTCGGCCGCCAGCGCCGCGGCGAGGCGCCCGTACCCCTCGGCCCCTCCCCCGGGCGGGCGCTCGCCGTGGCCGGTCGTGAAGACGAGCCGCCGGGAGCGGCCCTGGACGACGCGCCGGATGCCGCCCGCCAGCTCTTCCTCCGGGGCCGCCAGGACGACGGCGCGCCGGCCCGCGTACTCGATCGCCGCGCGGCCGTAGGAGGACACGCCGAGGCTCCGCGCGCGCTCGGGAAAGCGGTCGAGGTCGAGGAGCTCGAAGTCGATGTGCGGGTTCGCATCGGCGAAGAGCCGTACGAGGTCCGCATACCGCTGGCGCGTACCGCGGCGGAAGAACACCGTGACGTGGAGCGGCGCCGTCACGTCGGCGAGGAGCTTGCGGGTCACGGGCGCGAGTGACAGCTCCCGGCCCGGCGTCAGGTCGAAGCGGCGGTTCGTACGCTCCGCGGCGACCTGCACCCCGCCGAGCCCCACGAGCAGGAGCAGCACCTGCGCCGCGAGCTCCGTCCAGCCCCGTGCGCCGCGGGACATCGCGCTCAGCGAAGGCCCCGCCAGCGGCGCGTGTCGAGGGCGAAGAGCGTGAAGCTGAGGCACGCGACGATGAAGACCACGAGGTAGGCGACGTCGCGGGTGTCGATCGCGCCGCGCGCGAAGGGGTAGAACCGGTCGAAGAGCGAGAGGGGCAGGAGCAGGCGGAGGGTCCCCTCGCTCAGCGCCGCCTCGTTCCAGGTCACCATCCAGAAGAAGAAGAGAATGCCGTAGGTGGCCGCCGCCGCGACCAGCTGGCTCTCGGTGAGCGCCGAGACGAAGAGCCCGCAGCCGACGAAGGCGGCACCGAGGAGCACGAGTCCCCCGTAGCCGGCCACGAGCGGTCCGGGCGCCACCGGGTAGAAGCGCGCGAGGATCGCCGCATGCACGGCCGTGGCCGCGACCAGGAGCACGACGACAGCGACGCAGGCGAGGAACTTCCCCGCCACGATCTCCGCGTCGCGCACCGGGTACGTCCAGAGGAGCTCGAGCGTGCCGAGCTTCCGCTCCTCCGCGAACAGCCGCATGGTGAGCAGCGGCACGAGGACGAGGAGCAGCCCCTCGACGTCGAGCAGCTGGTACTGCCAGAGGCCGCGCGCGAGGTCGGTGCCGCCCATCAGGACGAAGAAGCCGAGGTTCGTGTAGAAGCGATACCCGGAAAGGACGAGGAAGACGGCGGCGAGCGCGTAGAAGAGGAGCGAGCCGAAGTAGAGCGCGAGCTCCTTGCGAGCGATGGCGACGACGATCACGAGGACCGCCCGCCGTTGCCGACCAGGCCGAGGAAGATCTCCTCGAGGCCGGGCGCCTCGTGGCGCAGCTCGAGCACCGTCCAGCCGCGCTGCTTGACGGCTTCCCCGGCCGCCCGCGCCAGCTCCGCCTCGCTCGCACCCTCGACGACGAACCCGTCGGCCGCCCGCTCGACGGCGAGGACGCCGGGCGCGGCGCCGAGCGCGGCGGCGACCTCGGCCGCGGGACCGTCCACCTTGAGCACGACGCGACGCCGGCCGCGCAGGCGGTCGCCGAGCTCGTCGGGCGCGCCCTCGGCCACGAGCCGGCCGCGCGCGATGACGATCACCCGCTCGCACAGCGCCGCCACCTCGGCGATGACGTGGCTCGAGAAGAACACCGTGCGCTCGCCGCGCAACCCCGCGAGCAGCGCCCGCATCTCCACCACCTGGGCCGGGTCGAGACCGATGGTCGGCTCGTCGAGGACGAGGATCGGCGGATCGCCGAGGAGGGCCTGCGCCAGGCCGACGCGCTGGCGGTAGCCCTTCGAGAGCGTGCCGATCCGCCGCCGCGCCACCGCTTCGAGCCCGCAGGCGGCGAGCGCACGCCCGACCGCCTCCTGGTGCGCAGGCCGCGCGATGCGCTTCAGGCGGGCCACGAAGGTGAGGTACGCCTGCACCCCGAGGTCGGGATAGAAGGGCGCGTATTCCGGGAAGTAGCCGACCGCGCGGCGGCAGGCGAGCGGCTGGCGGGTCACGTCGTGTCCCGCCACCCTGACCTCGCCCGCGGTCGGCGGGAAGATGCCCGCCAGGATGCGCATCGTCGTCGTCTTGCCGGCGCCGTTCGGCCCGAGGAAGCCGACGATCTCGCCCGCCCCGACGCGGAACGAGACCCCCGCCACCGCCTCGACGCGGCCGAACGTCTTCCGGAGGTCGCGCACCTCGAGCGCCGGCTCACCGTGCATCGTGCCCCGCTAGGTCAGCCGGCCGAGCAGCTCGGCCGTCAGCTCGTCGAGCGACGCGAGCCGGCAGGCGCAGCCCGTGAAGTCGTTGTCGAAGGTCAGGTCGTTCGGCACGGCGATCACGGGGATGCCGGCGGCGAGCGCGGCCGCCGCACCTCGCTCCGTGTCCTCCACCACGGCGCATTCCGCCGCCGCGAGGCCGAGCGCCGCCGCGGCCGCGAGGTAGGCGTCGGGGGCAGGCTTCGCCCGGACGTAATCCTCGCGCGTGATCGTCGGGCGCAGAAACGGCCCGAGACCGAGCTGTGCGAGGATCAGGTCGACCTCCGCCCGCGCCGTGTTGGTCGCGAGCGCGAGACGGTGACTGGTGGCCAGACGGGCCAGGGCCTCGCGCGCCCCGGGCATCGGCCGCACGCCCTCCTCGAGCAAGGCGCGGTACACCGGCGCCTTCAGCGCGCGCAGCTCGTCGGGCGCCACGGGCAGGCGGTACGTCCGGCAGGTGTACTCGGGACCGATGCCGCGGGCGATGAACCACCGCCGGTACTCCTCGAGCCCCATGTCGACGCCGAGCTCGAGCAGCACGCACCGGTAGGCGGCCCAGTGCAGGCGCTCGGTGTCGGTCAGCACCCCGTCGAGGTCGAACAGCACGGCGCGGATCACGGCGGCTCCCGTCCCGTCACAGCACCCAGCCCGTCAGCTTGCCGTAGACTTCCCGCCACCTGTGATAGCGCTCCTCGTACTCGGCCATCTCCCCCGGCACGGGGTCGACCTGCCGGCGCCGGGTCATCGCCGCCACCGCCTGCGAGACGTCGGCATGGAGCCCGGCGCCGACCGCGGCCAGGATGGCGCAGCCGAGGCTCGCGCTCTCGACCACGGTCGCGACCGCGAGCGGCACGCCGAGCGTGGTCGCGAGCAGCCGCGCGAGCGTCGGGCTCTGCGCCATGCCGCCGCTCACGGTGAGAACGGGAATCGGCCGGCCCGTCGCCGCGCTGAGCTGCTCGCAGTTGCCGCGAATCGCGAAGGCCACGCTCTCGAGAAAGGCATGCAGGATCTCCCCGCGCAGCGGCCGGTCGACGTGCAGCAGCGGGAAGCGGAAGAGCATGCCGGCGGGCTTGAGGGGGTTCAACTCGCGCAGGTTGAAGATCACCGGCCCGAGGTGGCAGTAGACCTGCCGCGGTGCGGACTCAAGGCTCCGCATCGCCTCCTCGGCGCCGGCGTACGCGCTCGCGCCCGACGTGCCGAACATCAGCTCGAGCAGCCAGCGGTAGGCGTCGCCCGTGTCGCCCGCGTTGCTCTCGAGCACCCAGCGTTCGGGCACCACGTGGCAGCTCGTCCAGAGGTTGCCGCGCGGGTCGATGAGCGGGCGGTCGATCACCGTCTGCACCGGGCTCGTCGTGCCGAGCACCGCCCCCGTCTCCCCCGTCTCGTGCACGCCGGAGCCGAGGAGCGCGCTCTCCGTGTCGGCGCCGCCCGCGAACACGGGCGTCCCCTCGGGAATGCCGGTCTCGGCGGCGGCGCGTGCGGTCACGCGGCCGACGCAGGTGCCCGGCGCGCGCACCTCCGGCAGGATGGCCGGCGGGATGTCGAGCGCGTCGAGGATCTCCGCCGACCACTCGCGGCGGGCGACGTCGTAGAGCATCGACTCGCCCGCGTTGGAGGGCTCCGCGACGGCGACCCCCGAGAGCAGGTAGGTGATCCAGTCGTTCAGCATCAAGAGCCGCGCCACGCGCGAGCCGTCGTGGTGCTTGCGATACCAGACGTAGCGCGCGACGGGGAAGATGTAGGGCGGCGCATGGCCGGTGATGCGATGGAGCCGCTCGGCGCCGATCCGCTCCTCCACCTCCATCCCCTCCGCGAAGGCGCGCGCATCGAGGTTCGGGCCGGCGTAGAGCACCTCGTCGGCGGCATCGAGAAAGACGCAGCCCTCCCGCTGGCTGGTGGCGATGACGCCCCGGACCTGCGCGCCGGCCGGCAGCGCGGCGACCGTCGTCCGCGCACAGCGCGCGAGCGCGCCCCAGAAGGCCCGGGGATCGAGGTCGAAGCCGCGCACGAGGGGCACGTCCGGGTTCGTGAACAGCCGGTAGCGGAACGGCTCCTGCGCGGACGCGAGCGGACGGCCACCCCGGTCGAAGGCGACCGAGCGGCCGGAGCCGGTGCCGGCGTCGAGTGTGACGACGCAGTCCACGGTGCGCTCAGCGCCGCCCGTCGAGCACGGCCGGGTTCGCGATCCAGCGCGGCCGCTCGCCGCGCAGATAGCGCTCGATCGCGTCGACGACGATCGCGCTCTGATGCCGCACGACGTCGACCGTGGCGCCGCCGATGTGCGGCGTCACCACGACCGACGGCAGGGCGAGGAAGCGGTGGCCGGGACGCAGCGGCTCGTCGCTCAGGACGTCGAGCGCCGCGCCCGCGAGCCGCCCGTCGCGCAGCATCTCGTAGAGCGCGTCCTCGTCGGCGAGGTGCGCACGCGCCGTGTTGATCAAGAACGCCGAGGGCTTCAGCATGGCAAGCCGGCCGCGGGAGAGGAGCCCGTGCGTCTCGGGCATGAGCGGCGCGTGCAGCGACACGATGTCCGCCTCGCGCAGCAGGTCGTCGAGCTCGACCAGCGCGACGCCGGGCGGCACCTCGGCGGGATGCGGATCGGCCGCGATCACGCGCGCCCTGAACGCGAGGAGCCGTCTCGCCACCTCGCGCCCGACGGCGCCGAGGCCGACGAGCCCGATGGTGAGGCCGCCGAGCTCGAACCCGGTGAAGCTCGTGTAGAGCGCGAGGAAGTCGGCCGCGCTCTCGAGCCGGACATCCCCTCCGCGGAACGCCTCCTGGATCGCGGGCAGCCGCCGGGCGAGCATCAGCATGAAGGCGAGGGTCAGGTCGGCGACGGCGTCCGCGTTGCGCCCCGGGGCGTGGAACACCGGCACGCCCTTGGCGGTGGCCAGCTCGAGGTCGACGTTCACCGGGTCGCCCCGGCAGCAGCCGATCATGCGGAGCCGGCACCCGTTCAGCACCTCGGCGTGCACCAGGTCCGCCTCGACGATCAGCACGTCGGCCCCGACCTCGCGGATGTGGGCGGCGAACTCGGCGCCGTCGAAGTGGATCGTCCCGCGCTCCTTCCAGTCCTCGTGCACGACCTCCATGAGGCGTTCGAGGCGCGCCCGTGCGCGCGGGTCGAAGGAGGCCGTGATCAGGGCCCGCATCGGCGTTTCAGGCCGCCAGCAGCCGGTGCACCAGCTCGATCACGTGCCGGCGCACCTGCTCGCGGATCGGGGCCGTGTGCACGCTGCCACCGAGGAGGCTCCGATAGGCGGTGCTGTCGAGCAGGTAGACGAGCAGCACGGAATGCACGGAGAGCATGAAGAGGCGCGACTCCGCATCGCTGAACGGGCGTCCGAGCCGCGCGAGCCACGCCGAGAACTGCTCCCAGCTCGGAGCCAGCACGTCGCGCTCGATGCCGAGGTCGGCGTCCGCGTCGTCGATGATGCGGCGCAGGAGGAGCTTCGGGACGTTCGGATTGCCCGCGAAGAAGTCGAAGAGCGCCCCCATGGCGACGTCGACGACGGCCCGCCGGTCGCGGCGGCGGCCGAGGAGCGGTGGCAGGGTGTTCTCGAGCAGGTCGACGATCTGGTCGAAGACGTTGCGAAAGACGGCGAAGTAGAGCGTCTCCTTCGATTCCCAGTGATAGTGGAGGCTCGAGATGTTCACCCCGGCGCGCGCCGCGATGTCGCGCGTCGAGGCACCCTCGTAGCCCCTGGCGGCGAACACCTCCTCAGCCGCCCCGAGGATGCGCGCCTTGGTCGAGCCCGGCGCCTCACGCGCCTTCTGCAGCGCCGATTTGATCCCGTCACCCGCGGTGATTCAATCGATTGACCCAGACGCTATCGCGCGTGCCCGCGGGAGTTGTCAAGGTCGGTTGACTCCTCCCGCGCGCGCTTCCCATACTCCGGCATGGGAGCGGGCCGGGCGTACGAGGACGAGCTGCGTGCCTCGTTGGACACCATGCTGCGGGAGGCAGGGGACTACTTCGCCATGGGAGGCCGCCTGCACGAGACGGTGCGGCGGCTCGCGTCCCGCCTGGAGGCCGAGGGGATTGCGTATGCGCTGCTCGGGGCAATGGCGCTCGGCCGGCACGGCTACGTCCGGATGACGGACGATGTCGACGTGCTGCTCACGGGCGAGGGCCTCGAGCGGTTCCGCGAGCGGCTGGCAGGCCGTGGCTACGTCGGCACGCACCCAGGGGCGACGCGTTCGTTCCGCGACACGGAGTCAGGTGTTCGCGTCGAGATCCTGGTGACCGGCGAGTACCCGGGGGACGGGAAGCCCAAGGCGGTCGCGTTCCCTGATCCGCGCGCGGCGGCAACCGAGGTAGAAGGGCTGCGCGTTCTTACGCTCCCCAGGCTCGTCGAACTCAAGCTCGCCTCCGGGATGAGCGCCCCGCACCGCCTGCGGGATCTTGCCGACGTCCAGGAGATCATCAAGGCCCGCCAGCTCGATGACGGGTTCGCTCTCGAGCTGGACCAGAGTGTTCGTCCGACGTACCTCGACCTGCTGCGCGCCGTACAATCCGCGCCCTCGTAGCACACGCTGAGCCGCCGTCCGGCCGCGCCATACGCGCGCCGCCGGCGCAGCCCTCAGTGAACGATCTTCTTGCGCAGCGCGAAGCGCACGATCTCCGCAGTGTTGTGGAGATCGAGCTTCTCCATGATGTGCTTGCGGTGCGTCTCGACCGTGTTGATGCTGACCGACAGCAGCGCCGCCACTTCCTTGTTCGTCTTCCCCTCGGCGATCAGCTGCAGCACCTCGCGCTCGCGGTCGGTGAGCAGCGCGAGGTTGTCCTCCACGTCCTGTCCCGCGGCGTCGCCGAGATACCCTTCGAGCAGGACCTTCGACACCGCCGGGCTGAAGAAGGAGCCGCCGCGTCCGATGGCCTTGATGGCCTTCAGCAGGTCCAGGTCCTCGGAGTCCTTCAGCAGATAGCCGCGCGCGCCGGCTTTCAAGGCCTGACGGACGTACACGTCGTCGGCATGCATGGTGAGGATGAGGACCCTCGTGCCGTCGTTGCGCTTGATGATCTGGCGGGTGGCCTCGATGCCGTTCAGCTCCGGAAGGGCGATGTCCATGACGACCACGTTCGGATGGATGCGCTGCGCGAGCTCGGTCGCCGTGCGGCCGTCGCCCGCCTCGCCGACGATCTCGATCTCCTCGTCGGACTCGAGGAGCCGCCGCAGGCCCTGTCGCACGACCGTATGGTCGTCAACCAAGAGGACTCTGATCTTTCCCATGATGCTTGCCTTCCCGGCTGCTTCTCACCACGGCTGGCTGGTCAGCCGCTGGCAGAGGTTCCCTCCCCTGTTGGTCCCTTGTCAAGGCCTCTTTCGATGCCGTCCTTTGGCGGGCCTCCCTCCCCCCCTCGCACTCCGCCAGCCGCCGGGCGAGCTCCTCGGCCCGCGCCTCGTGATGCCGCAGCGCGGCGATCTCCTTTACCATGGCGGCGAGCCTGCGGTCGGCAGCGCGGCGCGTCGACTCGAGCTGCTTGGCATGTCGGCGGCGCTCGGTCTCGAGCGCCGCCGAGAGGCGCGCGACCTGACTTTCGAGCTCTTGCACGGTGCGCGCAGGCGGCGTCGTACGGGCGGGCTTCCGAGGCGGCTTGGCCGGTGGACGACGGGACGGCACGTCAGTACAGCCGCGGCGCGCCGGGCGGCCGCGTCTTCCACCGTTTGTGCATCCAGAGCCACTGCTCCGGATGGCGCCGGACCATGTCCTCGAAGACGGCCGAGAAGCGCTGCGTGTTGCGCACGACGTCGGCTCGGGGATCGCCCGTCCGCTCGACCTGCATGATCGGCAGGACGTGCACCCGATGGCGGGCGCTCCGTCCCTCGCGCACGATGAAGGCGGGGACGATCGGCGCGTCGGTCCTGAGCGCGATGCGCGCGAGGCCCGCGTTGGTGCTCGCCGGGACACCGAAGAAATCGACGAACACGCCGAGCCCGCGCGTCGAGTTCTGGTCGAACGGCAGCACGAGCAGCCCGCGCTCGTGCAGGGCCGCGAGCACCGCGCGCGCCGCGTGACGCTTGCGGATCGTCCGGGTCCCGGCGCGGGCACGGAGCGCGTTCAGCCATCGATCGAGCAGCGGGTTGGCGATCGTGCGATGCACCATGTGGACGGGGTGTCCGCGCATGCCATGCGCGAAGACGAGGAGCTCCCAGTTGCCGAAGTGGCCGCTCAGCACGAGCACGCCCGTGCTTCGTTCCCACGAGGTCGCCTCGCGCCACCATTCCTCGTCGGCGAAGCGGACCATGTCGCGCAGGCGCTCGGCCGAGAGCCGCGGGAGATGCGCAAGCTCGACCGCCATCCGGCCGAGGTTCAGGAACGACGCGCGCAGGATGCGGCGCCGCTCGCGAATGGGCTTCTCGGGGAACGCGATCTCCAGGTTTCGCATCCCGACGCGGCGATGCCGCCGATCGAGCAGGTAGGCGACCAGGGCTGCGAGTTCGCCCACGCGCAGCGCGGCCCCGAGCGGCAACGCCGCGAGCGCGCCGAAGGCCGCACGGAGCGCGAGGTACTCGAGCCAGTCGCGCCCACCTGGTTGCGACTCGCCGCCCACCGTGGCGCGCATGCGGCGACGCCGCGCCGGCACGGGAGCGAGCGTCCGCTCGGCGATCGCGGCCATGGCGGCCGTCTACATGACGGTACCCCTCCCCTGCAAGGCGCAATCAACGGGGCGACGTTGGGTTGCCTTCCGCCGAGGCGCTGTGGTATCGGTTTTGGTGCTCGCTGGTCGTTGAGGAGAAGGCAGTTCCGTCTGACCCTCAAGTTATCCGGCGCAGTCAGTAATCAGGGAGGACGCAACTGTGGCCCAAGGTAAGGTGAAGTGGTTCAACAGCCAGAAGGGGTACGGATTCATCACCACCGACGAGGGTGAGGACGTGTTCGTGCATTACTCGGCGATCGGGGGCTCGGGCTTCCGGACGCTCGAGGAAGGGCAGCGCGTGTCGTTCGAGATCACGCAAGGTCCCAAGGGCCTGCAAGCGGCCAACGTCAGCAAGGTCGCTTGACGGCGCCCGGGCGCCCCGCGCGCGACTCTGCCGCGCGCGGTAGCTAGACGGCTCTAGAACTCGATCAGTACCTTGCCCTGGGCCGTGGGGCGCGTGAGCGCCTCGAATGCTCGAGGTGCGTCCTCGACGCCCACCACGTCGGTGACCAGGGGATCGACGTCGAGCCGACGCTCCTCGAGCGCGGCGAGGGCAACCGCGAACTCGGCCTTGGCATAGCCGAGCGCGAAGCGCACCACGAGCTCCTTCAGCACGGCCAGGCCGGGAACGATCTCGTCGGCGCCGAAGCAGACGCCGAGGACGACCACCGTGGCGCGCACGCCCGCCTGCGCGAGCGCGTCGTTCAACGTGCCACGGACGCCGACGCACTCGAACACCACCGCGGGGTCGCGGCCGGTCAGCGCCTGCACGCGCGAGCCCGCATGCTCCCGTCCCGGCTGCACGGTCGCCGCCGCGCCGAGGCGGCGGGCGAGCGCGGCGCGACCCTCGGCGGGCTCCGAGACGACCACGGTGGCCCCCGCCGCGCGACACCAGAGGAGCGTCGTCAAGCCAATGGGACCGCCGCCCATGACGAGGCAGGGGGTGCCGGCGCCGACCGGCGCCATGCGGACCCCGTGCAGCGCGACCGCCAGCGGCTCGACGAGGGCGGCGGCACGAAAGCCGACGCGCTCCGGGATGCGCAGGCAGCTCGCGGGGTGGACACGCACGTACTCGGCATAGGCGCCGGGCAGGTCGCCGAGGCCGATCGAGCGCACGGCGGCGCACCGGATGCCGTCGCCCGCCAGGCAGGCGGCGCACTCCCCACAGGCCATGTAGGGCAGCGCCACCACCGGCTCCCCGAGCCGCCAGCCCGACACACCGGACCCGAGCGCCGCCACCTCGCCGGCGAACTCGTGGCCCATGACCGTGCCGGACGGGAGGGTCTCCGCCGCATGCAAGTCCGAGCCGCAGATGCCACAGTCACGCACCCGGACGAGCAGCTCGCCGGGCTCCGGTTCGGGGCGCGGGACCTCCTCGACGACGAGACGGCCCGCCTCTCTCAGCACCGCGGCGCGCACCGGACCCTCCCTGTGAGGGCCGGGACGCTACACCTCGGCTCGCGAGCGCGTCAACCCGGAGGAAACTCATCAGCGCGCGAGCGGGCGCCACGCGCCGGCGTGGATCCAGCGCACGTAGGCGGCCAGCGCGCGGACGTCGTCCTCGGGGAGGAAGCGGCCGAAGGCTGCCATCTTGATCGCCTGGCGACGAAAGAAGAACGCGCTGATCGGGTGCTCGGTGATTCGCCGGATCTCGCCCTCCGCGATCCAGTGCCAGAGCTCCTCGTCGCTGCGCACGAGGTCGTCGAAGTCCGCACCCCAGTAGCCCGGCACGTAGCCCTTGAGCGAGCCCGGGTTGGGTACGCCACCAGCGCCGAGCGGACCGTGGCAGGCGAAGCAGCCGAGCTCCGTGGCGAGATCCGCGCCGCGGGCGGCGAGGGGCTCCTCGGGTAGCACCTGGCCGGAGGCGGCGCGCAGATAGGCGACCAGGTCCTCGAGCTCGGCGGCGCTCAGGTAGCCGCGGAACGCAGGCATGCGGTGCGCCGCCGCCTCCATGCGGGCCCGGTAGTCCGGGTTCTCGCGCTTGCGGCGGGGCGCGCCGTCGAGCACGTACTCGCGCAGGTCGTCGGCGCTCTTGACGAACATCATCTGGGTCTGTCCGGTGAAGGGCGGCACGCTGCCTTCCTCGCTGCCCGGGTTGCGCGTGCCGCCGGTGCCGTCGGGCCCGTGACAGCCGAAGCAGCCGAGGCCCGCGGCCACGCGCCGGCCGCGTGCCGCCGGAGTGTCCTCGAGCGCGAGCACGCGTGCGCGAACGAGCGGGTAGGCGAGCCAGGCCGACTCGACGAGCGCCAGCGTGATCCACGCCCGCGCGATCAGCGTACGGATGCGCGCTCCCCACATGCTCGCCCTCGCTTGACAGCCGGACGTCGCGCGCGATTCTCTGGATCACCCCGCATGTCGTGCCGGCTCGTTCTCATGGCCCTCGTGCTCACCGCGGCGACCGCCCGCGCCCAGGGCCTGGCCGAGCTGCTGGGCGGCGTGGCGGCCAACGCGCGCTTCGACGTCCCGGCGCGCGCCGACGTGCGCATCACGCGCGACACGGCGATCAGCCGCGCCGTGATGCTGGGCCGCGGACGGGTCGTCTACTTCGAGGTGAAGGAAGGCGTGCGCGCCCTGATCCATCCGGGCAAGGCGCTGGTCCAGAGCGGCGGGCGCGCGGCTCCGGCGGTGATGGGTCTCGCCCTTCCCGCCACCGACCTCCTGCTCGAGGACCTCGCGGTGTTCACCGCCGCGACGCTGCGCACGCCGCTGGTGAGCGACGACAGCCCCGCGGGCGTCGTCGTCAACGGCGCGCCGGCCTACCCGTCGGCATACGCGTTGCTCGTCTACACCCTCGACCGCGAGCGGCGGGCCAGCGTCCGGACGCAGTACTACCGGGGCACGACCAGCAACCTGGTGAAGATCCGGCGCGACGGCGCCCTCATCCAGCTCGACGGCCACTGGCGTCCCGGCGAGGTCACCGTCGAGAACTTGCCCGAGGGTACCTCCACGCAGCTCCGCCTCGCGTGGCGGGCCGCGCCGGACGTGCCCGCCTCCCTCTTCACGCCCGCCGGACTCCGCGGCCCATCGACCATCGAGTGGCCGCCGGACTAGGGGGTCCGCTCCACGGTGACGACGGGCGCCCCGCGGACTGCCTCCGGCGCGAGGGCCGCGGCGGGCGGGCTCGGCACGTCGGCTCAGTGGAGCGTCTCGGAGCCGCCCGGGCCGCTCGGTCCCTCGTGCTCGTCGGGCCGGGGCGCTGCATGGGCCAGGGCCTCGTCGGTGGCGTAGAGGCGGAGCGCGCCCCGCACCGCGAGGCCGACGCCTTCCTGCGCGGTGCACGCCACCACCTCCGGCTCGCCGCCGCGCACGAGGGACACGAGCGCGCGCAGGTGGCCGTGCGCGACGTCGAGCACGACCTCGCTCGCCACCAGGCCCGCGGCACCGAGCTCGGCGAGCGCGAGGTCGGCGAACGGGCGCACGTCGTCGACGGGCCGCGCATCGGAGAGTTCGCGGGCGCGCGCCGGATCGAGCGGAACCGTGAGCGCTCTGCCGTCCTCGCAGCGGAGCTCGGCGCGGCCTCGACCACACCGCTGGCAGAGGCGGACCCGCACGAGCTCGAGCCGCTTCATCACGTCACCGCCCGCATAGCGCCCGGTGCGCGAGCGGTCAACCAACGAGGCCGTGACGGCCCGCGTGCTGGTCGAACGACAGCGGATCCCGGGTACGTCGCTCGGCTTGACACTCTCCGAGACCGCCGATAGAGCGGCAGGGTCGTGAAGCGGCTCCGTATCGCCCTGCTGATCGGCCTGTTCCTGGTGCCGGTCCTCGTGCACGAGCACCGCCACGACACGCTCGGTTCCAGCGCTCGGCCGTGCGCGGTGTGCGTTGCGGCGCATCACTCGCCGGCACTCGGCGCGCCCGCGGTTGCCGTCTCGTCCCCTGCCATCGCCGTCCACAGCGTCCACGCACGCCCGGCGGCGGCGCCGGCGAGGGGGGAGCGGCCGGCTCGCACCGGGCGCGCCCCACCCCGCGCCCCCGTCTCGCTCGACGTCTAGCCGCCGCCGCACCCTCGCGGGTGCGCCGGCGGTCATGGGCCGGTGCACCGGGGAGAGGAGTGAAGGCGATGGAACGCGTTCACCGAAGATGGGGCGCGGCCGCCCTGGCAGCGGTGCTCGCCATGGGCGCGCGTCGGGTCCGCGCCGAGGACGTGCCGATCGAGCAGCTCCGGCGCGAGCTGCGCGACATGCAGGGCCAGCTGGAGAAGCTCCAGGAGCAGATCAAGAAGCAGCAGCAGGTGATCGACAAGCTGAGCGCCGGGCAGCAGAAGGCGCCGGCGACCGCGGCGGCGCCTCCGCCCGCCGCGACGGCGGCGGACGAGGAGCGCCTGAAGCGGCAGGTGACCGAGCAGGTCCTGCGCCGCATGCAGCCGGCGCTCGCCGCCGCGAACAAGACCTTCCCGTCGCAGTTCAATCCGGCGATCGGGCTGATCCTCGACAACGTCTTCTCGTACAGCGAGAAGGACCGCGGCGACTTCGAGTTCCGCGCCGCCGAGCTGGGTCTCTCGGCCTCGGTCGATCCGTTCGCACGCGGCTACGCGATCATCACGGGCTCGCCCGACGGGTTCGACGTGGAGGAGGCGGCGATCGTGACCACGTCGCTGCCCTACAACCTGACGCTCAAGGGCGGCCGCTTCTTCGCGGACTTCGGGCGTCTGTCGAAGTTCCACGACCACGACCTGCCGTTCGTGAACCGGCCCATTGCCCTCGACCGGTTCATCGGCGGCGAGTCGCAGGCCGACGGGGTGGAGCTGAGCTACCTGGTCCCCCTGCCCCAGTACCTGACCCTCACGGCGGGAGCGTACAACAAGCTCGGCGCGGAGAACGACCGGGTCAGCAACACGGCGCCACGTGACTTCTCGCAGTTCACCTACCTCGGCCGCGCCGCCACGTTCTTGAACCTGAACGACGCCAACAGCATCGACCTCGGCACGAGCTACGCCTACACGCCCGAGGTGAAGGTGGACAACGGCGCGAGCCGCCACCTGGCCGGCATCGACCTCACCTACCGCTACATCCCGCTCAGCCAGGCCTCGTATCGCGGGCTCATCTGGGGCAGCGAGTTCCTCTACAACCAGGAGGACCGCCCCGTCGGCGGCTTCCCCGCGGCCGAGCCCGCGCTCAGCCTGGCGCGCGGCCTCGGTCTCCCGCCCGCCGCACCGGCGGTGGCCGACCCGCCGGCGTCGCTCGTCTTCAAACGACGGGACGCGGCGAGCTTCTACAGCTACCTCGAGGCGCGGCTCTCTCGGCGCTTCCATCCGGGCTTCCTGTTCGACTGGGTCCAGGACGTCGACCACGTTACCGGCGATACCAAGGGGTACTCGCCCTACCTCACGATCTGGGCCTCCGAGTTCCAGCGCTTCCGGCTCCAGTACACGCGCCTCGATGCCCCGGAAGGCCACGACAACCAGTTCTTCCTCCAGTGGACGGTGATCCTCGGCAGCCACGTGCACGGCTTCCGCGATCGATAGGAGTCATGACCATGATGCGTCTCATCCGATTGCCTTTCGTGCTGAGCTTGGCCCTGCTCGCCGCCGCCGCGACCGGCGCCGACAAGCTCAAGGTGGTGACCACCATCCCCGACCTCGCCGACATGACCCGGCAGATCGGCGGCGACCAGGTCGACGTGACGAGCCTCGCCACCGGCGTCGAGGACATCCACGCCGTGCCGATGAAGCCGAGCTTCGCCGTGACGCTGAATCGCGCCGACGCGGTCGTGCTCCTCGGTCTGGAAGCGGAGCACGCCTTCCTCCCCGCGCTGCTCGAGGCGGCGCGCAACCCGAAGATCCTGCGCGACACGCCCGGCTACATCGACTGCTCCGTCTACATCACCCCGCTCGACGTCCCGACCCGCATCGACCGCTCCCTCGGCGACGTGCATCCCATGGGCAACCCGCACTACAACGTCGATCCGGTGATGGGGAAGGAGGCGGCGCGGGCGATCGCCGACGGGCTGTCGCGGCTCCGCCCCGAGCACGAGGCCGACTTCAAGAAGAACCTCGCCGCCTTCGAGGCGAAGCTCGACGCCGCGATCGCGCGCTGGGAGCGCGAGGCGGCGCCGCTTCGGGGGAAGAAGCTGGTGAGCTATCATCCCGATCTCATCTACTTCGCCGAGCGTTTCGGCATGGAACCGGTGGGCACGATCGAGATCCGGGCGGGCGTCGACCCGACGCCGGGGCACATCGCCGACCTCGAGGAGCGCATGCGCCGCGAGAAGGTGGACCTGGTCGTGCGCGAGCTGCACTATCCGGCGGGGCTGGCGGAGACGGTCGCGCGGGCGACCGGCGCGAAGCTGGTCGAGCTGCCGGTGATGACGGGCGGCGTCCCCGAGGCCAAGGACTACATCAGCTTCATCGACTACGACCTGCACACGATGCTGAAGGCCGTGCAGGGGAGCTGATGCCGGGCGCTCTCCTGACCTTGCGCGACGTGAGCCTCGGCTACGAGGGCCGCCCCGTCCTCCAGCATCTCACGCTCGCCATCGAGCGGGGCGAGTTCCTCGCCCTCCTCGGCCCCAACGGCGCCGGCAAGACCACCCTGCTGCGCGGGCTCGTCGGGCTCATCCCGGTGCTCGCCGGCGAGCTGACCTACGGGCTCGACCGCCGCGCGAGCCCGCCGGGATACGTGCCGCAGCGGGACACGCTCGACCCGATCTTCCCGCTCTCGGCGCTCGAGGTCGTCGTGATGGGGACGTACGCGCGCCTGCGCCCCCTGCGCCCCGTCGGCGGGCGCCAGTGGCGGCTCGCGGCCGAGTGCCTGGCGCAAGTGGGACTCGCGGCGCTCGCGCCGCATCCTTTCTGGTCGCTGTCGGGCGGCCAGAAGCAGCGCGTCCTGATCGCGCGTGCGCTCGCCGCCGAGCCGGAGCTGCTCCTCCTCGACGAGCCGACGGCCGGCGTCGACCCGGGCGCCTCGGCGGCGATCATGGAAACGATCACGCGCCTCAATCGCGAGCGCCGCCTGACCGTCGTCCTCGTGACGCACCAGCTCCGGCTCGTCCGGCCGGTCGTCCAGAGCGTCATCTGGGTCGACGCAGGCAGCGCCACCAAGGGCCCGACGGAGGTGATGCTGGCCCCGGAGCGGATCGCCGACGTCTTCGGCGCGCTGGCGGCCGGCGGATGAGCGCGCTCGCCGAGATCCTGAGCCCGGACTTCCTCCTGCGCGACGCGCTCTTCGGCAGCATCCTCGTCGGCGTCGTCTGCCCGCTCGTCGGCGCCTACTTCGTCCTGCGCCGGATGATCTTCCTCGGCGTCGCCCTCCCGCAGCTCTCGGCCGCCGGCATCGCGTCGGCATTCGTCGCCTTTCAATTCCTCGTCGGGCCGCACGAGCACGGCCAGGTGAGCGAGCGCGCCCTCGCCATGGCGGGCTCGTTCGCCTTCACCCTCGGCGGCCTGCTCGTGCTCGCCGCCTTCGAGCGCCAGGGAAAGGAGACGGTCGAAGCGCGGATCGGCGTCACCTACGCGGTCGCGGCCGCGCTCACCATCCTCTTCCTCGCCGCCGATCCGCACGGCGACGCGCAGATGGTGAACCTGCTGAAAGGCGACATCCTCGCAACGACCTCGACGAGCCTGGCCGTGCTGGTCGGGGTGTTCGGCGCGGTCACTGCCGTGCTCTTCGCCTTTCGCAAGGAGTTCCTCCTGGTCTCCTTCGACCGCGACCTCGCCGTCGTCTTCGGAAAGCGCGTTGGCCTCTGGGACGGGCTCCTCTACCTCCTGATCGGCGTGACGATCTCGCTCGGCGTGATGACCGCGGGCCCGCTCGTGACCTTCGGCTTCCTCGTCGTCCCGCCGCTGACGGCGCGTCTCGTGACCCGCCGGATGCTGTCCTTCTCGCTCGTCGCGGCGGTGCTGGGGGGCGCCTCGGCCTTCGGCGGCTTCTACCTCGCCTACCGAATCGACCTGCCGCTCGGCCCGGCGGAGGTGGCCCTCGCGAGCCTGCTCCTCGCGTTGGTCGGGGCCGGGACCGCGCTCCGGCGGGCGGTCGGCCGCCTGGCGTCGTGAGCGCGGTCCTTCCCCTCTGCTTCACCGCCTCCGGCGCCGCGGCGCTCGCGCTCGAGCTGCTCTGGATGCGCTCGGCCGGGCTCGTCCTCGGCGCCACCGCCCCGACGGTCGCCACCGTCCTCGGCTGCTACTTCGCCGGGCTCGGTCTCGGGGCGGCCGCCGGGTGCAGGCCGTCGGCCCGCCCGGTCCGGCGCTATGCGCTCCTGGAGCTCGGCGCGGCAGCCGCGACGCTCTGGTCGGTCGCCGTGCTCCACGCCCTCGCCCTCCCCGCTGCGCAGCCGGCGCTCGCCGCGGGTGGTGCCGCGGCGCGGGTCGGCGCGGTCGCCGTGGCCGTCCTGCCCGCCACGATCTGTCTCGGCGCGACGCTGCCCGCCATCGGCGACGCGCTCGTCCTGCCGGGCGCCGTGGGATGGCGAGGCGGGCTGCTCTACGCCCTCAACACGCTCGGCGGCGCCGTGGGGATCGGGGCGATGGGCTTTGGCCTGCCGGCGGCGGTCGGCGTGCAGGCGAGCTACGGCGTCGCGACGGCGACCAGCGCGCTGGCCGGGATGCTCGCGCTCGCGGTCGGCGAGTCGGGGACGGCCGCCCCGCCGGTTGCCCGGGAGCCAGGGCGTCCGGCGCGCCTCCATGCCGCCGCTGCCGGCGCTGGCGCGGTGGGCCTCGCGCTCGAGGTGCTCTGGACGCGCTTGTTCGCGCAGGTCCTCCACAACTCGGTCTACTCCTTCGCCGCCGTGAGCCTGGTCTTTCTCGTCGCGCTCGCCTCGGGTGCGGCGCTCGGCGCCGTCACCCTCCGCCGCGTCTCCGGCGCGTCGGTCGCCACCGCCAGCCTGATCGCGGCCGCACTGGCAACGAGCGGTGGCGTCTGGGTCTTCGTCCGCGCCACGGACGGCCTCGCCTACGTCGGCATGCGGACGGGGCTTCTCGAGTACGTCATCCGCATCGTCGGGATCGCGGCCGCGACGGCCGGACCCGCCGCGCTCGCTTCCGGGGCGGTCCTCCCCGCCCTCTGGGCCGCGTTCGGCGACCGGCGCGGTGCGGCGCGCCCGATCGGGGAGCTCGCGGCGGCGAACGCTCTCGGAGCCGCGGCGGGCGCCCTCACCGCGGCCTTCGTGATCGTGCCGACGGTCGGCCTCCGCGCCGGCTTCCTCCTGGCGGCCGCCACCTACCTCGTCCTCGCCGGAGCGGTCGCGCCGGGACGGGGAGCGCTTCGCGCCCTCGCCGGCGCGGCGTTGCTCGCCGTCGTCCTGCTCGATCCAGCGCGCGCACCGATCACGCACCTCGCCGCGGGCGAGACGCTGCGCGCGGAGGCGGAAGGCGCCGGCGGCATCGTCACGGTCGTCGACACGGGCGAGGACCTCCAGCTCCGGCTGGACAACTACTACGTGCTCGGCGGCAGCGCGGCGGCGCGCAACGAGCGCCGGCAGGGCCTCGTGCCGCTGCTGCTCCATCCGAGCCCGCACCGTGCCGCGTTCATCGGCATGGCGACCGGGATCACCGCGAGCGCCGCACCGGCCCTCGGTGTCGACGAGACGGCGGTCGTCGAGCTCGTCCCGGAGGTCGCGGCCGCGGCGCGCGTGCACTTCGGAGCGTGGAACGGCACGCTCCTCGGTCGGCCCGCCGTCCGCCTCGTCGTGGAGGACGGTCGTCGCTGGCTGGCCGCGACCGCCGACCGCTTCGACGTCGTCGTCTCCGACCTCTTCATCCCCTGGCATGCCGGCGCCGGGAACCTCTACGCGCGCGAGATGTACGACGCGGCCGCCGCGCGCCTCGCCCCGGGGGGGCTCTTCTGCCAGTGGCTGCCCCTCTACCAGCTGACGCGCGAGGAGTTCGACATCATCGCGCGGACGTTCCTCGCCGTCTTCCCGCGGGTGAGCCTGTGGCGCGACGACTTCTACCCCGACCGCCCGGTCGTCGCCCTGGTCGGCGGGCGCGGCCACACGGGACCGGACCTCGCCGGCGTCGGCGCGCGTCTCGCGGCCCTGCCCGACTGGGCCCGGGACCCGTTGCTCGCCACCCCGCAAGGCCTGGCGATGCTCTACCTCGGCGAGCTGTCGGCGCTCCCCGACGTCATCCCCCCGGGACCGCTCAACTCCGACGATCGACCGCTGATCGAGTTCCTCGCCCCGCGCCTCACGCGCATCAATTCCGCGGGCGACAAGGACTGGTTCACGGGCGACGCCCTTGCCGCATTCACCGACGAGCTCGCCGCCCGCGCCAGCACCGGCTCCCCCGACCTCGACGCCGCGCGATCGGCCGGTGCCGCGCTCTACCGCTACGCGCTGGCCATGGAGCGGCACGACCAGGCGGCGGCCGCCCGTTTCGAGGCCGACGTGCGCCGCCTCGTGCCGGACGTCATCGCGAACGCGGAGGCGCCGGGCGCCACCCTGGCCGACGCGCGCCGCACGCTCTCCGCGCTTCGCGACGAGCAGGAGCACGTCCGCCACGCCCTCGACGCCATGCGGCGACGGCTCGAGTCGCTCGACGACGCCACCGGAGCCCCGCCGTGAGACACCAGCTCGCGCTTCTGGCTCTTGCTCTCGGCTGTGCGCACCCGGTCGCCGCCCCGCCACCGCCCGAGCTGTCCCGCACGGTGGCCGTCCTGACGCCGAACAACTTGACCGGCGACCCGCTTCTCGTGGCGGGCGCCTCCTTCTTCGAGAAGTACGCCGCCCCGAGCGCGCGCGTCACGGTGTCCGACGTGCTCGCCGCCGAGGCACGCCTCCAGCTCGCGCGGCGCGGCTTCGACGTCGTACCGGCCGAGACGGTGGAGGGCGGGACGCGCGGCCGGGCGCCCGGCAGCGCCCGGGCCGCGGGCGAGCTGGCGAAGCAGGCCGAGCTGCCGGGGCTCGCGCTCTACCTCGAGATCCGGCGCTGGGACCCCGATGCGCCGACGCATCCGGCCTTCGTGCTCGTCGGTCTCGCGGCGAGCCTCGTCGATCCCGCGAGCGGCCGCGTCCTGTGGAGCGCGGACCACCCCGTCCGGCCGGTGCCCACGCCCGGCGAGGTGGCGGTCGGGCCGGCGTACGTCACCGCCGCGCGCAAGGTCATGGAGGAGCTGCTCGCGCCCCTCGGGGCGGAGCGCCCGCCGGCGTCGTGACCCGCGCGTACCACACCGGTACGACGAAGAGGTTCAGCCAGGTCGACGTGAAGAGCCCGCCGACGATGACCAGCGCCATCGGCTGCTCGATCTCCCCGCCGGCGCGCCCGCCGAGCAGCAGGAGCGGCAGCAGCGCGATACCGGTCACGAGCGCCGTCATGAGGATCGGCGCCAGCCGGTCGGCGGCCGCCCTGACCAGCCCGGCATGGTCGAGCACCCGGCCGTGCGCGCGCTCCACCTGCTGGAAGTAGGCGATCAGCACGATGCCGTTGCGGATGGTGATGCCGAAGACGGTGACGAACCCGACGATCGCGCCGAGCGAGAGCTGCCCGCCGCCCGCCAGCAAGACGGCGGCGAGCCCGCCCACGAACGCGAGCGGCACGTTCACCATGGTGAGCGCGGCGAGCCGCGCCGAGCGGAAGTCGAGGACGAGAAGGACGAAGATGCCGAGCAGCGCGAGGACGCCGAGGCCGACGAGCCGCTGGCGCGCCGCCGCGGCGGCCGCGTACTCGCCGCCCACCTCGGCGTAGACGCCCGCCGGCAGTGCGGTCGCCGCCACGGCGCGGCCGACGTCGTGCGCCACGGCGTCGAGCGCGCGCCCGCGGGCGTCGAGGCGCACGAGAATGGTGCGCACGCCGTCCTCGTGCATGATCGCCGTGCGCAGCGGCGCGATCTCGACGTCGGCGACGGCGCCGAGCGGCACGATCCGTCCCTCCGCCGTCACCAGCGGCAGCCGGGCGAAGCGCTCGGGGTCGGCGGCCGCGTCGGAGGCGACGCGGAGGACGACGTCGGCCTGGCGCTCGCCCTCGAGGAGGCGCCCGACCGGCACGCCCCCGAGGGCGCTGCGCACCGCGCGCTCGACGGCGGCCGCCGGCACGCCGTACTGCAGGAGATCGTCGCGGCGCGGGTGGATGCGCAAGCCGGGCGCGGCGAGCGCCCCGGGCGCGTGGAGATCCACCACGCCGGGGACCGCCGCGACCCGCTCGCTCAGCGTGGCGGCCGCCTGCTCGAGGCTCGGCAGCTCCAGCCCGCGCAGCCGGATGACCAGCTCGGCGCCGGCGCCGCCGAGCAGCTCCTCGATGCGTTCGTTCAGGAATTGCTTGATGTCGAAGGCGAAGCCGGCCACGCCGCCGGCCTCCTCCCGGAGCGCCTCGGTCACCGCCTCCGCATCGACGTCGGGTGCGAGCTGCACCATCATCTCGCTGCGCTCGGGGCCCCAGACGTCCTCCGAGAGGGTCGAGCGGCCGATCACCTGCGCCACCGAGCGCACGCCGGGGACGGCGAGGAGGCGCCTGCCCACCTCGGAGCCCACCCGGACCGACTCCGCGAAGCCCACCCCCGGCGCACCGGTCATGTGCATCACGAAGTTCGTCTCGTGGAACTCGGGCAGGAACTCGAGGTGCGTGAGAGGGCTCAGGCCGACGGCCACTGCGACGGCCGCGAGGCTGCCGGCGAGGACGGGCGCCGGGCGGGCGAGCACGCGGGCGAGCGCCCGCTCGTAGCGGCGGCGGAGCGCCGCCATGAGCCGTGGCGGCTCCGGATGGCGCGCGACGGCGCCCGGGAGCAGCACGAGCGCCAGCGCCGGCGTCACCGTGAGCGCGACGCCGAGCGAGGCGAGCGTCGCCAGCACGTAGGCGAGCGCCAGCGGGCGGAACAGCGCGCCCTCGAGACCGCCGAGCAGGAAGACGGGCAGGAAGACGAGGGCCACCATGACCGTCGCGTAGACGACGGCGCTGCGCACCTCCACCGAGGCGGCGAGCACGACGTCGAGGGGGCGGGCGCCGGCGGGCGCGCCGCGCAGCCGCCGCCAGGCGTTCTCGACGTCGATGATCGCGTCGTCCACCACCTCCCCGACGGCGATCGCGAGGCCGCCGAGCACCATGACGTTGAGGGTCGCGCCCGCCGCGCGCAGCACGGCCACGGCCGCGAGCAGCGAGAGCGGGATGGCGACCACGCTCACCATCGCCGCCCGCAGCTCGGCGGTGAAGACCAGGAGCACGAGCGTTACCAGGACGGCGCCGGCCAGGAGCGCGCGGCGCAGGTTGCCAAGGGCGTGCGTCACGAAGCTCGCCTGGCGGAACATCGTCCGCTCGACGCGCACGTCGGCGGGCAGCGCGCGCACGATCGCCTCGAGCGCGTCCTCGACCGCCGCGGTGACGGCCAGCACGTTCTGCTCGGGCTGCTTGGTGACGAGCAGCACGACGCCGGGCTCGCCGTTCACGATCGCGTCGCCCACGGCGACCGCCGGCCCCTCCCCCACGTCGGCGACCGCGGCGAGCGGCACGGGCACGTGATTCCGGCCCGGGAGCGGCGCCCGCGCGAGATCGCCGGCGCCGTGCAGCCGGCCGTCGAGCCAGGTGGGCAGCCGCTGCCCGCCGCGGTCGAGGAACCCCGAGCCGCCCGGCGCGTCCGCCGCGGCAGCGGCGGTGGCGAGGTCGTCGAGCGTCGCGCGGGCCGCCAGCAGCCGCTCCGGGGTGGTCGTCACCTGTACCTGGCGGATGCCGCCGCCGTAGATCACCACGTTGGCGACCCCCGGCACGGCCAGCAGCCGCGGGCGGATGGTCCATTCGGCCAGGTCGCGCAGGACGAGCGGCGACGCGCCGCGCATGCCGATCGCCAGGATCGTCGTCAGCGCCGAGGAGAGCGGCGAGACCGCCGGGCGCGTGCCCGGAGGCAGCTGCTCGGCGGTGAGCGCGAGCCGTTCGATCACGACCTGGCGAGCTCGGTAGGGATCGGTCCCGTAGGGGTAGATGGCGGTCAGCACGGCGAGGCCCGCGATCGACGACGAGCGCAGCGTCGCCAGCTCGGGCGCGCCGCCGAGCGCGCGCTCGAGCGGCCGGGTGACGAGGGCCTCCACGTCCTCGGCCGCGAGCCCCGGCGCTTCCACCTGGACCTCGACGATCGGCGGGGCGAACTCGGGAAAGACGTCGAGGGGGGAATGACGCGCCGCGTAGAGGCCGCCCACCAGAAGCGCCGCGGCGAGGAGGAAGACGACTTCGCGGTTACGGAGCGCCGCGCCGACGAGTCGGCCCACCATGGGCTACGCCATCAGGCCGTCGTGCAGGACTCTGGCGGCATGGGATGGGACGGCGCGAACATAGGCCAGCCCTCCCCGCGCCTCAAGCCTTCATCTGCCCTCGGGATCGACCGTCCCTCACGGCAACCGGGGTGTGACGCTCACGCACGTTGATGTAGAGTCCTCGCGTGAAGCGGGCGATCCATCTCCCCTCCGTCCGGACCTCCCTGCGCCTCCTCCCCGTCGGCAAGAAGCTCGGCCTCATCGTCGTCCTCTTCGTCTTCATCGTCGCCTGCCTGCTCATGCTCGCCAACGCGCAGATGGAGATCCTGTCGGCGGTGCGGGCCTACGTGGGCGGCGAGGGCCTGTGGTCGAAGGGCGAGAAGGACGCCGTCCACCATCTTGCGCGCTACGCCGACACGCGACACGAGCGCGACTACCGCCGGTATCTCGCCGCCATCGCCGTGCCGCTCGGCGACAAGCAGGCGCGGCTCGAGCTCGGGAAGCCCAGGCCGGATCTCCACGTGGTGCGGCAGGGATTCGTCCGGGGGCGCAATCATCCTGACGACGTCGGCCGCCTGGCGATGCTCTTCCGGCGGTTCCGCCACGAGAGGTACATGGCGAAGGCGATCGCCATCTGGACCGCCGGCGACCGCTACATCGCCGCGATCGCCGAGCGGGGCGAGGCGCTCCACGCCGAGATCGGCTCCGGCCGGCCGAATGCGGAGCGCGTCGGCGCGCTCCTCCGCGAGATCAGCCGGCTCGACCAGCGCGTGACGCCGCTCGAGGACGCCTTCTCGCGCACGCTCTCCAAAGGGGCACGGCACGTCAAGCGGCTGCTGCTCGAGATCACGGTGCTGATCGCCGCGCTCCTGCTGAGCAGCGGCGTGCTGCTCTCCTGGATGATGCTGCGGCACATTCGCGCCTGGGAGGCGCGCTACCGCCACCTCCTCGACACGGCCAACGACGCCATCATCGTGGCCAGCCTCGAGACCGGCATCATCCTCGACGCGAACCGCAAGACCGAGGAGCTGCTCGGCGTCCCGGTGAGCCGCATCCTCGGCACGCGCCAGGCGGAGCTCCACCCTGAGAGCGAGCAGGACACGTACCGGCGCCTCTTCGCGGAGGAGGTCCGCACCGGCCATGCGACCAACGGCGACCTGCATCTCCGCCGCGCGGACGGGCAGCTCGTGCCGGTCGAGATCAGCGCCGCGGTCACGGAGCTCGGCGGACGGGCCGTCGTGCAGAGCATCTTCCGGGACATCACCGAGCGCACGCGCGCCGACCGGGCGCTGCGCGAGAGCGAGGAGCGCTATCGCGGGCTCTTCGAGGACGCCAACGACCTGGTCTACACGCACGACCTGGCGGGCAACTTCACGTCGATCAACAGGGCGGCCGAGCGGATCACCGGCTACCCGGCGACCGAGGCGACCCGCGTGAACCTTGCCCAGATCGTCGCGCCCGAGCACCTGGAGCTCGCCCGCGAGATGGTGAGCCGCAAGGTCGTGTCCGGCGGCCCGACGGTCTACGAGCTGGACGTCATCACCAGGGACGGCGGCCGCGTGCCGCTCGAGGTGAGCACGCGGCTCATGCTGCGCGACGGCAAGCCGGTGGGCGTGCAGGGCATCGCGCGCGACATCCGGGAGCGGCGGCGGATCGAGGCGGAGCGGGCAGAGCTGCTTGCCCGCGAGCAGGCCGCGCGTGCCGAGGCGGAGCTCGCGAACCGCGCCAAGGACGAGTTCCTCGCCACGCTCTCGCACGAGCTGCGGACGCCGCTCAGCGCCATCCTCATCTGGGCGCGCCTCCTGCGCTCCGGCCGGCTCGAGCCGGAAGCCCGGACCCGCGCGCTCGAGGTGATCGAGCGCAACACGAAGCTCCAGGCTCGCCTCATCGAGGACCTCCTCGAGGTCTCGCGCATCATCGCCGGCAAGCTGCGTCTCGAGCTGACGCCCGTCGACCTGGCGGCGACCGTCGAGAGCGCCATCGACGCGGTCCGTGCGGCGGCCGATGCGAAGGAGATCACCCTCGAGTGCGAGCTCGACCACGGCATCGGGCCCGTGCGCGGCGATCGCAACCGGCTGCAGCAGATCGTCTGGAACCTCGTCGCCAACGCCATCAAGTTCACGCCGAGCGGCGGGCGCGTCGCCGTCCGGCTCGAGCGCGACGCGCACGGCGCCGTGATCAGCGTGCGCGACACGGGCATCGGGATTCCGGCCGACTTCCTGCCGCACATCTTCGAGCGCTTCCGGCAGGCCGACAGCACGAGCACGCGCGCGCACGGGGGGCTGGGGCTCGGGCTGGCGATCGTGCGCCACCTGGTCGAGCGGCACGGCGGCACGGTGACGGCCGCGAGTCCGGGCGAGGGCCAGGGCGCCACCTTCACGGTGCGGCTCCCGGTGCCGGCGAAGGATGTCGAGGCGGGCGACGCCGCGTGGCTCAGCGGGCTCGCGCGGCGCCCCGGCCCGAGCCCCCTGTCGCTCCACGGCCTCCACGTGCTCCTCGTCGAAGACGAGTCCGACATGCGCGAATCGGTGACCGTGAGCCTCGAGCTGTGCGGCGCACGCGTGACGGCCGTCGGCGCCGCGCCGGCGGCGCTCGAGATACTCGACCGCGACCCGCCCGACATCGTCCTCTGCGACATCGGCATGCCGGGCGAGGACGGCTACGCGCTGGTGCGCAAGATCCGATCGCGCGGCGCGGAGCGAGGCGGGCAGATCCCGGCGGTCGCGCTCACGGCGTATGCCCGGGACGAAGACCGCAGCCGCGCGCTCGACGCGGGTTTCCAGATCCACGTCGCCAAGCCGGTCGAGCCGACCGAGATCGCGCGCGTCGTCGCCGACCTCTGCCGCTCGACGGCGCGCGTCGGCCGGGTGGCGGCCGCGAGGGGACGGTAGGTACCGGGTCTACATCTTCTCAGACGAGCTCGTCGAGGTCCTCGATGGGGCGGCAGACCGCATGGTAGGCCGCCCGCGCGAGGCTCTCGCCGTCCGCCTCGGCGCGCGGATCGAGCGCCGTGCCGACGTGCACGGCCACCGGCAGGCTCGGTCCGGCGAGAACCCGCGTCCAGAGATGCGAGACGAGCCGGCTGTCGTCCGTCCAGTACGCGCGACGGTCGCCGTAGCGGATCGTCACCGGGACGACCGGGACGCCGAGGCGGTGGAGCAGTCGGAAGAGCCCCGGGTGAAAGGGCCCCGGCAGCCGCCGGGCGCCGGTCTTGCCTTCCGGGAACACGATGACGCTGGCGGACGCCAGGCGCCGCGCGAGCCCGCGCGCCGCCCGGACGCGGCCGCGCGGATCGTCGCGCTCGACGAACACCGACCCGACGAGCTTCGCTGCCGCGCCGACGATCCACCAGCCGGCGACGTCGGCCCGGCTCATGAAGCTCGCTCCCAGCACGCCGGCGAGGAGCGGGACGTCGAGGTAGCTGCGATGGTTGGCGACGTACACGCAGGGGCCTGGCGAGGGGATTCCTTCCGCGCGGACCTCGAGGTCGAGCCAGCGCCACGCGCGCACGCTCCAGTGCCGGAGGAAGGCGAGCGCGCGCGACGGCGAGGCGCCCCACACGAGCGCGGAGGCGCGATAGGCGACCAGGTGGACGAGCGCGCTCGCGACCGCCGCCGCCAGCCGCACGGCCCGCGCGCCGCGCCCGCGCGTCGTGACCGTCGGACGTTCCCGCTCCGGACGCTGCTCCACGACCCCGCCCGCCGGGCCACGGGCGCCGCTCATCCGCCCCGCCCGACATCGCGCGTCACGCCCTACTCCGCACCCTCTGGCGGCAGCCGCGTCGCCGAGAGCAGGCTCGCGGCGCCCGTCACGACGACCCGCGCTCCCGGCTCGACGCCGCTCGCGATCTCGACGCGGTCTCGGCGCACGATGCCGAGCTTCACCGCGCGCAGCGTGTATCGCCCTCCCGCCTCCTCGACGAAAACGACGGGCTGCGCGTCGTCGTAGACCACCGCCGTGACGGGCACCACGACCGCGTCGTGCGCGGGCCCCACCTCGAGCGTGACGGCGCCGGTCATCCCCGGGCGCAGCTGCTGCGCGGGATCGCGGACGCGCAGGCGGACCGGCGCCGTGCGCGTCGTGGGGTCCACGTAGGCCGCCGCGGCATCGACGCGCGCCGCCAGCTCGCTCGCCGGGAAGGCGTCGGGCCTGAAAGCGGCCTCGGCGCCGGAGGCGATGCGTGGGACGTCGGTCTGCGGCACGTGCGCGATCACCCACTCCTCGTCGGCGCCGAGGGGCGCGTGATCGTTCTCGCCGCCGAACGCGGCCAGCGCCTTGGCCGCACGCGCCGCCTCCGCCGACGCCGCCGCCTCCTCGGCGCGCGCCGCGTCGAGCTCCTTGCGGGGGGCGACCGCGCCCTTGGCGAGCTCCTCGAGCCGGCGGACCTGCTGCGCGGCGAGACGGAGCCGCGCCGCGGCCTGGGCGAGCTGCGTCCGGGCGTCGCGCACCTCGGCGAGCTGCTCGTCGGCCACCACCGCGCCGAAGGCGCGGACGAAGTCCCGCATCGGCTCGGCGACCGCGGCCGCCGTTTCGACGCCGGGCACGCTCGCGGACCGCTCCGCCCGCGCCCCTTCGGGCCGCTTCCGCTCCTCGCTCCGGCAGGCCACGAGCGCGAGCGTGCAGAGGAGGAGCGCCCGCGCCCTCACGGGCCCGGCTCCGCCGCGGCCTCGATCACGTCGGCCTCGGCCTCTCGCAGATCGCGCCAGGCGTCGATGGCCGCGGCGCGCGTCTGCAGCAAGCGGTCCTGCTGCAGGAGGAGGTCCGGCAGGGAGAGATAGCCCGCGTCGTAGCCGCGCTCGAGGAGCTCGCGCGCCGAGCGAGCAGCGGGCAGCGCCACGTCCTCGTAGCGGCGCCAGGCCTCCTCGGCCGCCGTCCGGTGGACGAGCGCGAGGTGGACTTCCCGTGGGATCGCCGCCTCGAGCCGCGCCGTCTCGACGGCGGCACCGCGGGCCCCGCCGAGCAGCGCGGCCTGGGTGCCCTGTTCCCGATTCCAGATCGGGAGGGGCACCGACACGCCGCCGCCGACGATGTGCTCCTCGAGCTGCTCCTCGCGGTAGAAGCCCCTGAGCACCGGGTTCGGCACCAGGCCGCGGCGGCGGGCCAGCGCGGCCTCGGTCTCGAGCCGCGCGCGCTCCTCGCGGGCCGCGGCCAGATCGGGACGCGCCGCCAGCGCTCGCGCGACGAGCGACTGCTCCGTGCCCTCGGGCAGCCCCGTCTGCTCGTCGGTCTCGACGCCGAGCGGCTCGTCCGGCGGCGCGCCGATGGCGACGGCCAGGCGGGCCGCCGCCCGTGAGCGCTCGGTCTCTGCCGCGGTCCGCTCCTGCTCGGCGCGCGCCGTCTCGAGCTCGGCCAGGCGCACGTCGAGCGCGCCGACCTCGCCGGCCCGCGCGCGGCGGCGCGCGGCCTCGGCCAGCCGGGCGGCGAGCGCGAGCCGCTCCGCCGCGAGCTGCTGGCGGCGGTCGGCCGCCGCGAGCCCGAAGAACGCGCGGCGCACCTCGCCGTCCACCGTGCGGCGCCGGTCGGCCAGCAGGTAGCCGGCATGCGCGACGTCGTGGTCGGCCGCCGCGATGCGGAGCCCGCGCTGGCCGCCCACCTCGATCTCCTGCTCGAGCTGGACGCCCCGGTCCTTGGTGTCCTCGCCGGGAGCGCTGTGCCGCGCGAGGTCGGCGCTGAGCACCGGGTTGGCGGGGATCAAGCGTGCCTGGCGGAGCCGGCCGCGCGCCGCGTCCAGGTCGGCGGCGGCCGCCTGCACGACCGGGCTCGCCGCCTGCGCACGCACGAGGGCATCAGCAAGCCGCAGCCCCGTCGCGGGCGGCGCCGCCGCCATGTGAGCCGTCCCCAGCACGGCCGCCATCCAGGCGCTCCGCTTGCGGTCCACCGACCCCCTCACTTAGCACGCGCGCGGCGCGCGGCCGAACGACGGCCATCCCGATTCGAACACGGCTCGCCGACGCGCAAGTGAGCGGCACGTCAGGGCGCATGGTGCGACGGAGAGACAGTCTTCAGGCTTGACAGTTCCTTGCGCCGCATGGTTCAACCGTCGTCGTGACGATGCAGCGCCCGACCGCGATGTGCTGTTGTTGTACCGAGGCCCGGGGGACCTCCCGTGCCCGCGGTCGCGCCGCGCTCGTCCGTCGTCCCTGACGTGGACGCAACGCCGTGACCCAGAGGCCCGGGAGGCGCATGCCCCCCCGGGCCTTTTCGTTTTCGGCGACACGAACCTGCGAACGGAGGGACGACGGATGAAGCGGACACTGACGGCACTCGTGATGATCACCTGGCTCGGCACGGCGCACGCCGTCGAGCTGCTGAACGTCTCTTACGACCCGACGCGCGAGCTGTGGCGTCAGCTGAACGAGCGCTTCATCGCGGCCTCTGCGAAGAGTCCGGGGGGTCAGCTGAGCATCAAGCAGTCGCACGGCGGGTCGAGCGCCCAGGCTCGCGCCGTGATCGACGGCCTCGAGGCCGACGTCGTGACGCTGGCGCTCGAGCCGGACACCGACGCCATCCGCAAGGCCGGCCTCATCGGCGACGGCTGGCAGAGCCGGCTGCCCAACGGCTCGGTCCCGTATACCTCGACGATCGTCTTCGTCGTCCGCAAGGGGAACCCCAAGGGCATCAAGGACTGGCCCGACCTCGTGAAGCCGGGCATCCAGATCATCACGCCGAGCCCGAAGACCTCGGGCAACGGGAAGCTGTCGTTTCTCGCGGCCTGGGGTTCGGTGATCTCCCGTGGAGGCTCCGAGGCCGCCGCGCTCGACTACGTGACCCGGCTCTACAAGCAGGTGCCGGTGCTCGATTCCGGGGCGCGCGGCTCCACCACCACCTTCGCCCAGAAGAAGCTCGGCGACGTCCACCTCACCTGGGAGAACGAGGCGCATCTGGAGGTCGAGGAGGCAGGCGGCGAGCTCGAGGTCGTGAACCCGCCGGTGAGCATCCTGGCAACTCCGCCGGTCGCGGTGGTGGACGCCAACGTCAAGCGCCATGGCACCGAGGCGGCCGCGCGGGCCTACCTCGAGTACCTCTACACGGACGAGGCCCAGGAGATCATCGCCAAGAACTTCTACCGCCCCGTGAAGGCCGAGGTCCTGGCGCGGCACAAGTCGGACCTCCCGGAGCTCAAGCTCTTCCAGGTCACCGCGATCGCCAAGGACTGGGACGACGCCTTCGCCAAGTTCTTCGGCGAGGGCAAGGTCTTCGACAGCATCTTCAAGCCGTAAGGGGACGAGCCGTGAACGACGTCAACCGCCGCGTGCTGCCCGGCTTCCGCCTGAGCCTCGGCTACACGCTCGCCTATCTCGGCCTGCTGGTCATGGTGCCGCTCGCCGCCTGCTTCCTGAAGGCGGCGACGCTGCCGTTCGACCGTTTCTGGGCCGCGGTCTCGACCGAGCGTGCCGTCGCGGCCTACGAGCTGACCGTCGGCGCCTCGCTCGTCTCGGCGGCGATCAACGTCGTGCTCGGCCTCCTCGTCGCCTGGGTGCTGGTGCGCTACGAGTTTCCCTTGAAGCGCGTGGTCGACTCGCTCGTCGACCTGCCGTTCGCGCTGCCGACGGCGGTCGCCGGGCTCGTCTATTCGAGCCTCTACGTCCAGTCGGGATGGCTCGGGCGCTTCCTCGTCCCGCTCGGCATCCAGGCCGCCTACTCGCGCCTCGCCATCGTCCTGGTGCTCGTCTTCGTCGGCTTCCCCTTCGTGGTGCGCACGCTCGAGCCCGTGCTCGAGCGGATCGACGCCGACGTCGAGGAGGCGGCCGCCTGCCTCGGCGCGACGCGTCTCCAGACCGTCACCCGGGTGATCTTCCCCTCGCTCTACCCGGCGCTCGTGACCGGCTTCGCCCTCTCCTTCGCGCGTGCGCTCGGGGAGTACGGCTCGGTCGTCTTCGTGTCGGGCAACATGCCCTTCAAGACCGAGATCGCGCCGGTGCTGATCGTCGCGCGGCTCGAGGAGTTCGCCTACGCCGAGGCGACCGCGATCGCGGTCGTCCTCCTGCTCATCTCGTTCGCGGTCCTGGTGGCCGTCAACCTGCTCGAGAGGTGGAGCAAACGTGTCTACGCCTGAGAAGACGAACCCGCGGTCCGACCCGCGCTGGGTGCGCGTCACGCTCGTCGCGGCGGCGCTCGGCGTGATCGGGGTCCTGATCGTGATCCCGCTCGTCGACGTCTTCGTCGAGGCGTTCGCGCGCGGCTTCGGGGCCTACTGGCACACCCTCACGGCCGACGAGGACACGCTGGCCGCGATTCGCCTGACGCTCACGGTCGCGCCGCTCGCGGTCGCCACCAACCTGATCTTCGGGATCGCCGCCGCCTGGGCGATCGCCCGCTTCCGCTTTCCGGGCCGGACGCTGCTCACGGCGCTCATCGACCTCCCGTTCTCGGTCTCGCCGGTCGTGGCCGGTCTCATCTTCGTGCTGATCTTCGGCCTGCAGGGCTACCTCGGCCCGTGGCTGCGGGCACACGACTGGCGGATCATCTTCGCCACCCCGGGCCTCGTCCTCGCGACCACCTTCGTCACCTTCCCCTTCGTCGCCCGCGAGCTGATCCCGGTCATGGAGGCGATCGGCGCCGAGGAGGAGATCGCAGCCGTGAGCCTCGGCGCGTCGGGCTGGCAGCTCTTCCGGCGCGTGACCCTGCCCAACATCAAGTGGGCCCTCGTCTACGGCATCATTCTCTGCAACGCGCGCGCCATGGGCGAGTTCGGCGCCGTCTACGTCGTCTCCGGCCACATCACCGGCCGCACCGACACCATGCCGCTGCGCGTGGAGAAGCTCTTCCAGGAGTACAACACGGCGGGCGCCTTCGCGGTGGCCTCGCTGCTCGCGTCGCTCGCGCTCGTGACCCTTGCCGTCAAGACCGCGCTCGAATGGAAGACCCGCCGCGACCTCGCCGAGGCCGCGCGGCTGCGCAGTGAAGGAGAGGTGGACCAATGAGCATCTCCGTGAAGCAGGTGAGCAAGAGCTTCGGGAGCTTTCGCGCCCTCGAGCACGTGAGCCTCGAGGTCGCGGGCGGGTCGCTCGTCGCCCTGCTCGGCCCGTCCGGGTCCGGGAAGACGACGCTGCTGCGCATCATCGCCGGCCTCGAGGTCCCCGACGCGGGCACGGTCCTCTACCAGGACGAGGACGTGACCGAGGCCGCCGTGAAGGACCGGAACGTCGGCTTCGTCTTCCAGCACTACGCGCTCTTCCGTCACATGACGGTGTTCGAGAACGTGGCCTTCGGGCTCCGCGTGCGGCGCTGGCCGCGAAAGCGCGTGAAGGAGCGCGTCGGCGAGCTGCTCCGCCTGATCCAGCTCGACGGGCTCGCCGGCTCCTACCCCTCCCAGCTCTCCGGCGGCCAGCGCCAGCGCGTGGCCCTCGCGCGCGCGCTGGCACCGGAGCCCAAGGTGCTCCTCCTCGACGAGCCGTTCGGCGCGCTCGACGCCAAGGTCCGGCAGGACCTCCGGCAATGGCTGCGCCGGCTGCACGACGAGATCCACGTGACCAGCGTCTTCGTCACGCACGACCAGGAGGAGGCATTCGAGGTGGCCGACCGGGTGGTCATCATGAACCACGGCCACGTCGAGCAGACGGGGACGCCGCGGGAGATCTTCGAGCGCCCCGCCAATCCCTTCGTGATGGACTTCCTCGGCAACGTGAACGTCTTCCACGGCCACGTCGTGCGCGGCCGCATGAAGGCCGGGAGCCTCGAGGTCGACTACCCGGCGCACCCGCACGACGAGCCGCGGCCGGCGACGGCCTTCGTCCGCTCCCACGAGCTCGAGATCCTCGCCAAGCGGAACGGCCGCCCGAGCCTCGAGGGGAAGATCGTGCACCTGAGCCCGGCGGGGCCGGTGGTGAAGGCGCGCGTGTTCGCCGCCGACTTCGGCGTCGTGCTGAACGTCGACGTCGCGCGGGACCGCTACGCGGAGCTCGGGCTCGAGGTGGGCGACACGGTGTACGTCGCGCCGCGCGACGTGCGCGTCTACTTGCAGGACTACGTCATCTGAGGAGGATCGAGGCCATTTTCAGGCCACGAACTCGCCCGCCCAGAGCGCGTCGAGGAACTGTCGGAAGGGGACGATCGATATCGCGTCGACCCGACGTCGCCGCGGCTCGAGGCAGACGCAGAGATAGCGGGCGAGCTTCCGCTCCTCGGCCAGCGCACGCAGCGAACGCAGGTCCTGCGGTGACACGCTGTCCTTGGCCTTCACCTCGATCGCCGTGTGGTCGCCCAGAACGAAGTCCACCTCGAAGCCCGAGGTCGAGCGCCAGTAGCGTACCGGCTCGCCCGATGCATAGTCGCGGTAGGCCACGAGCTCGTGCAAGAGCCAGGTCTCGAACGCGGGCCCGAACTCCGGCGTGCCCGACTTGACCAGCCGGCCCTGCAACGCCGAGACGACGCCCACGTCGAAGAAGTAGTACTTCGACGCGACGATCGGCTTGCGCTTTCTCGAGAGCTGCCACGCGGGAACCTCGTACAGGAGGAGCGTGTCCGTGAGAATCTCGAAGTACTCGTAGACGGTCGTACGTGGCACCTGCGCGTCACTCGCCACGTTCGTGAAGTTCACGAGCGTCGCGTTGCAGAGCGCCGCAACGCGCAGGAAGCGGCTGAAGGCCGGCACGTTGCGGGTCGCTCCTTCCGCGACGATCTCCTGCTGGAGGTAGGTCCCGGTATACGCCTCGAGGTCTGCCCGCGGGTCGTCCGAGAAATAGATCGACGGCAGCAGCCCGCGCTCGATGGCGCGGGCGAGCTCGAAGTGCGCGCCCAGCTCACGACAGGTGAGCGGGTGCAAGTACCGCGTTCGGGCGCGCCCGCCGAGGAGATTGATCCCGCCGCGACGAAGCTTGCGGGCGCTCGAGCCGGTGAGGAGAAATCGCACGCCCCGCTCCTCGATCAGGCGGTGCACCTCGTTCAGCAACTCGGGCAGGCGCTGCACCTCGTCGACGACGACGAGCTTGTCTCGCGGCGACAGCTCCTCGGCGAGCCGGCCGGGTCGCTGGCTCAAGGCGAGGTAGACGGAGCTGTCGAGGAGGTCATAGATGCGCGCGTCGGGGAGCGTCCGACGAATCCAGAACGTCTTTCCCGTCTGGCGTGGGCCGAAGAGGAAGTGGGACTTCTTGGCGAGCCACTCCTTCAGATCCGGCAGGCGCTCGACGACCGGTGGGCTCGGTGGCCTACGGGCAACCGTCATGTCTGTCGTCGATTATCATGATAAACGTCGACTCGATCGTCAAGGGTCGACCATCGAGGACCGCGCGAAGGTCGGCTCGGCCTCGACCGGCGGTGCGGTAGCCGCCGCGTGGCGGATTGGGCTATGTGACGGGACCAAGGAGAACTGCCATGCCGCTCGATCCGCAGGCCAGAGCCATCATCGATCAGTTCGCAGCCATGGGAGGGGCGGAGCTCCACGAGATGTCGGTGCCGCAGGCCCGCGAGCTGATCCTCGGCATGGCGGGTCTCGCCGGCGAGCCCGAGTCCATCGCGCGGGTCGAGAACAGCATGGTCCCCGGGCCCGCGGGCGACATCCCCATCCGCATCTACACGCCGGTGGGGACGGCACCCTTCCCCGTGCTCGTCTACTTCCACGGCGGCGGCTGGGTGATCGGTAACCTCGACACGCACGACGGCGTCTGCCGGAGCCTCGCGAACCGCGTCGGGTGCATCGTCGTCTCCGTCGATTACCGGCTCGCCCCCGAGCATCCCTTTCCCGCCGCGCCCGAGGATTGCTACGCGGCGACGCGATGGGTCGCCGAGCACGCGGCCACGCTCGGTGCGGATCGCGGGCGCATCGCCGTCGGCGGGGACAGCGCGGGTGGCAATCTCGCGGCCGTCGTCGCGCTCATGGCCCGCGACCGCGGCGGCCCGAAGCTCGTCCATCAGCTCCTGATCTACCCGGCCACCGACGCCGACTTCGAGACGCGCTCGTGCCGGGAGAACGCCGAGGGATATTTCCTCACCCGTGCGGACATGGTCTGGTTCTGGAACCACTACGCGCCGCGCGACGCGGACCGCCGGAATCCGTACGCGGCCCCGCTGCGCGCCGCGAGCCTCGGCGGGCTGCCGCCGGCGCTGGTGATCACCGCGGAGTTCGACCCCCTACGCGACGAGGGCGAAGCCTACGGCGCGCGGCTACGCGACGCGGGCGTCCCCGTGCGGCTCAGCCGCTACGACGGGATGATCCACGGCTTCTTCCAGATGGGCGCCGTCGTCGACCGCGGGCGTGCCGCCGTCGAGGAGGCTGCACGGGCGCTCGGGCAGGCTTTCGCGACCCGCTGAGATTCAGCCGAGCGTCGCGAGCAGCCGCTCGTAGCGCTCCGTCGGCTTCTCGAGACGCCGGAGCGCCGCGATGAAGCGCGCGAGCCGCTCGCGGCTCCCGAGCAGCACCCGCGGATCGGCCAGGATCTCCTCGACGGGACTCACCCGCTGCTCGACGGCGGAGAAGGTGTCGGCGCCGACCGCCAGCACCATGTCGCGCGGCCCGTTGAACTCGACGTACATGTTGTTGTCGGTGTTGACGCGGGCGCCCTCGACCAGCGCGCGGACGGCGCCGGGCCCGAGCAGGAAGCGCGCGAGGAAATCCTCGGTGGCGTGGAGTCCGACGCGGCCGAGCTCGGGGCCGTTCCAGCGGCGGTCGAGCTCGGCGACGTCGAGCCGGAGCGGCCGCCGGGAGCCGATCAGGACGCTGTCCATCGACGCGCCCAGATTGAACGCCACGACCTCCGGGAACACCGACTGCAGGGCCGCCAGGATGGAGCGATAGGTGTCGAGGGAGATCTGGTACTTCTGGAGCCACTGCGCGAAGACCCCGTCGTCGCGCAGCCGGCGATCGACCAGGCGATAGAAGTCCTGCGTGAAGATGTTGGCGACGCCCATCGCCCACGGATGCGGAGGCTCGGAGATGATCACGTCGTAGGCGTCGTCCGAGGCGAGCAGGATGTGGCGCGCGTCGTCCTCGTAGAGGCGCAGCCGCGGGTCGCGCAGCGGATCGTGGTTGACGTGCAGGAAGAATCGTGAGGCCTCGATCACCGCGGGCTCGATCTCGGCGGCCGTCACGTGCCGGACGGGTGAGGCCAGCGCCGAGCCGACGGTCACGCCGCTCCCCCAGCCGACGACGAACACGTCGTCCGTGCGCGGCGCGACGAGCAGCGGGACCTGCGCCAGCAGCACCTGCGTGGTCATGTCGGTCGGCGCGTCGCTGGCGTTCCCGCGTGCATTGATGATCAAGTTCCGCTCGCCGCTCGCCTCCTGGGCCACCAGCACGCTCGCCGTCGGCCCCTCGCGTGCGTAGACCGCGCGCTCGCCGCGGTTCTTGAGCGTCGTCGGGTTCTGCACGGTGATCCGGCTCGGCTCGAAGACCCCGACATGCAGCTCGAGGAAGTCCCAGTCGGGACGCGCGGACACGCCGAGGGCGACGGCGGCGGCGGCGCTGAACGCCAGCACGCGCAGCCAGGACGGCTGCCGCCCCGCGAGCGCGAACAGGCAGCCCATCCCAGCCGCCACGGCGGCGACGCCGAGGAGCGTCGACTCCGAGCCGACGAGCGGGATCAGGCAGAAGCCGGTGAGGACCGCGCCGAGGATCGCGCCCGCCGTGTTGACGGCGTAGAGGCGGCCGACCACGGGCCCGGCGCTCTCGGTGCGGCCCTCCAGCGCGCCGACCAGCACGAGCGGCAGCACCGTCCCGGCAAAGAGGACGGGCCAGAGGAGCGCGGCCAGGACGATGCCGACCGAAAGGGCGAGGATGGCGGCGAACGTCTCGGGCTTCCAGCTCTGGTAGACCTGCAGGTACCAGTACGGCAGCCGGTTCACCATCGACACGGCGACGAGGAGAGCGAGCGCCATGAGCGCGTGCGCGATCGCCAGGTGCGCGCGCACGCCGGCCCATCGTCCGCCGAAGCGCGACGCCCAGGCGCTGCCCGCGCCGAGCGCGAGCAGGTAGACGAGGAGCACGACGCTGAACGCGTAGACCGTCGAGCCGACGACCAGGACGAGGACCCGCGTCCACGCCACCTGCGTCGCGAGCGAGGTGGCGCCGGAGACGAAGGCCGCGAGAACGAGGAGCCAGCCGGGGCGCGCTCCGGCAGGCGTGCGGGTCGGCCCGACAGGCGCCTCGGGGAGCGGGGGCAGGCGGAGCACGGCAGCACCGACCCCGATGTTGAGGCCCGCCGCGACCAGGATCGTCCCCCACACGCCGACGAGGGGCATCAGGACGAACCCGGCGGCCGCCACTCCCACGACGGCGCCGAGGAGGTTCAGCGTGTACAGCCACTCGGGCGCGATCCGCCGGCTGCGAAGCGCCGCCAGGTAGTCGGCCAGCACGGGAAAGGTGGCGCCCATCATGATCGTCGGGGCGACGAGGATCGTGCCGGCCACCACGAAGCGCACGAGGCTGAAGGCGGCGAACGAGAGATGGAACCGGCGCCAGAGCCAGCCGTAGAGCGGCTCCATGAGCCCCAGGGCGAGCGGGACGAGGAGCGCGGCCACGCCGATGCCGATCTCGAGGCGGGCATACAGTCCCCGGCGGTCGCCGAGCCCGGGCGCGCGCGACCCGATCACCCAGCTGCCGATCGCGAGCCCCGCCATGAACGCGGCGAGCACGGTCGCGACCGCGAGCGCGGTGGCGCCGAAAAGGTTGCTCAGGAGCCGCGACCAGACGATCTCGTGCATCAGACCCGCGGCGCCCGAAACCAGGAAAGCGGCGCCGAGGGCGCGGACAATACGGTCGCCCTGCGCGCGCGGCTGGCCCTTCCGTTCGGCAAGCTCCGCCCGGCGCCGCTCGCGGCGCGCGGGCTTGGCGCCGTCAGGCATGTCTGCCGGCCTCGGCCCCGTTTGCCGGCCTGAGGCGTGCCGCCACCGATTTGAAGGCCGGCGTCTTCGAGCGGGCGTCGAGCCGCCGCGGCACGAGCGCGTTCGCCTCCGGGTAATACATGGCGAGGTTCCCGGGCCTCAGCTCGGCGATCGCCGCCGTCACCCGGAGCCGGCCGGTCTCGGTCTCGACGACGACGGGATCCCCCTCGCCCAGCCCCAGGCGCGCCGCGTCCTCGGCCGCCATCATGACGACGTCGCGATGGCGGTTCCCGCGGTAGAGGTCCTCCTCCTCGTAGACGACGGTGTTGAACTGGCCCTCGGAGCGCACCGTCATCAGGCGGAACTCGCCCGGGGGCGGCGCGAAGGCGGGGAGCGGCGTCACCTGGAAGTGGGCCTTCCCATCGCCGGTCGGGAAGGGCGGCGCGTGCAGGACGCGGCCGGCGACGTGGAACTCGCGCCGGGTCTGGTCGATCTCGCCGATGGCCGCATAGCCGGGGACCATCTTGGCCATCTCCTGCCGCAGGCGCTGGTGCGAGCGGAAGGCGGACCAGTCGAACCGTCCGGGCGGCAGGAGGAGCTCGGCGAGCGCGGCGATGACCTCGACCTCGGAGCGGAGGTCGCCGTCCACCGCCGGCTCACCGCCTTCGGAGAGCCGCACGAAGTTGAACATCGACTCCTGCGTCGTGCACTGCGACTCCTCGTCGCGGGCGAGCACGGGCAGGATGATCGCCGTCTGGCCGCGGCCGTGGACGTGGCCCTCGTTCAGCTTGGTGGTGAGGGAGACGGTGAGCGCCAGGCGGCGCAGCGCGGCGCCGGCCCACGCGCGATCGGGGTTGCTGGCGAAGAGATTGCCGCCGAGCAGCACGGCCGCCCGCATGCGGCCCTCGGCGGCGGCGGCCATGGATGCGTAGGTGTCGAGGCCGGCGGTGCGCGCCGTCGGGATCCCGTAGAGCTCCTCCATCCGGGCGGCGAACGCAGCCTTCAGCTGGGGCGTGACGCCGACCGAGCCGACGCCTTGCACGTTCGAGTGGCCGCGGATCGGGAGGAGCCCCGAGCCCGGCCGCCCGAGCCAGCCGCGCGCCAGCGCGAGGTTCGCGAGCGCCAGCACGTTGTCGACGCCATGCACGTGGTGGGTGAGCCCCATCGCCCAGAGCAGGACGCCGCGCCGCGCGCGAACCAGCATGGCCACCGCGCGCGCGATCTCCGAGCGCGCCACGCCCGACGCGTCGAGCAGTGCATCCCACGGCGTCGCGGCGAGGTCGGCCTCCACCGCCTCCCAGCCGCTGGTGTGCGCGGCGACGAAGTCCCCGTCGACGCCGCCGGCCTCGACGACGCCCTTCAGCAGGGCCTTGAAGAGCGCCACGTCGGCGCCGACGTGCGGCTGGAGGTAGAGGTCGGAGACGGTCGAGCCGATGAGCATGCTCCGCCAGTCCGACGGCACCCGGAAGCGGACGAGACCCAGCTCGCGCAGCGGGTTGACGACGATCACGCGGCCGCGGCGGCGCCGGAGCGCCACGAGCTGCGTCACGAGCCGCGGATGGTTGCTCCCGGGGTTCGCGCCGGCGACGAGGGCGAGGTCCGCCGCGGCCACGTCGTCGAGCCCGACGGACGCCGTCCCCGAGCCGTAGACCTGGCCGAGCGCCACGCTCGAGGCGTTGTGGCAGTAGAAGGAGCAGTTGTGGACGTTCGGCGTGCCCCAGGCACGCGCCACCACCTGCATCAGGAACGCCGCCTCGTTGCTCGACCGTCCCGACGAGTAGAAGAACGCCTCCTCCGGCCGCGTCTGGCGGAGCCCGGCCGCCGCCCGGTCGAGCGCCTCGCTCCACGACACCCGCCGGAGGTGCGTGTCACCCGGGCCGGCGACGACCGGAAAGACGAGACGGCCGAGGCGTTCGAGCTCGCGCGAGCCGAGCCGCTCGAGGCGCGCGAGCGGTGTCGTCCGGAAGAAGTCCTCCGCGATCGCGCCGGCCATATCGCCGGCCTGCGCCTGCACGGACTTCTTGCAGACCTCGGGGAAGTGGCCGACCTCGTTCCTCATGCCGCCGAGCTGCCCGCCCATCCCGAGCCCGCACGTCTTGCACGCGTTGCGCGAACGCAGCCTGCGGTAGAGGCGGAGGAGGCCGCCCGCCTCGCGCCCCTTGCGGAGGACGTAGGTCAGCGCGGCCAGGCCGCCGCCCGAGCCGACACGAGGGCGAGCCACGCGGGCGAGGCTAGGTCACTTGGGGCTTCGGCCGCAAGGCCTCTGTCACCTCGTGGTCGCTAAAATTTCTTCGGGGTTTCACGAGCTTGCATTCGACCCCCTTGCTTAACGCGGCGCGTCTGATAGCAGGGACCGGGGTCCGAGACTATGTGGGTTGGATGGGTCCGGTGGGGGAGGCTCTCGGCGCAGGTTCGGGCATGGCTCGACCGGGTGACGTGGGTGGCTGCGCGCGGCGCTGTGGATGCCGTTCGCTACCGACCCCGTCATCTCGATCTCGTGGTCGTCGCCTGCGGCGCGAGCCAGCCCGAGGTGTCGCCGTCGGTCGCCCGCTGGCTGGTCGAGACGCGAGCGCAGCCCGCCGTCGTGCGTGCGTCCCGGCTGCCGCACGCGGCGGTCCGTGCGATTGCGCGCCAGGCCGCGCGCTGGTTCGGTCCGACGGGTTCCGCGCTCGTCCGTTTCTTCTCCGGCGCGATCGCCGCGGCGGCGGACCATGCGGGAAGCCTCGCCATTGAGACGCGGCTGCGCGCCCGGGTCCACCCGGGGCTCCTCGTGCCGCATCCGCACGCCGTCGCCGTCCTGGCCCTCGACATGCGCGGCTTCTCCAAGCTGACCGGCGCGCTCGAGGACACGCAGTACCTCGCCCAGCTGATCGAGGTGTACCTGACCGAGCTGACCGAGGTCGTGGAGCACCATCGAGGCGTCGTCTTCCAGTACACCGGGGACGGTCTCCTGGCGCTGTTCCTCCCCGAGCTCGCCGGCGTCGATGGCCCCGCCCTGCTCGACCGCCTCGTGAACGAGACCAGCCCCGCCCTGCACGCTGTGTTCGACGTCCTCTACGCGGGGTGGCGGTCGGAGTGGAGGGAAAGCGGCCGCCAGATCGTCGACATCGGCCTCGGCGCGGGCCTGAGCTTCGGGCGGGCGACGATCGGCTTCATCGGTCCGTCCGGCAAGAAGCAGTTCGGTGCGATCGGCGAGCCCGTGAACCTCGCGGCCTTCCTCGGCTCGGAGGCGGGCGCGGGCACGTCGCTCGTCGACTGCGCGTCCTTCCGCCGCGCCGGCGGCCTCCCGCCCCCGGGCAAGGTGGTCCGGCTACGCTCGCGGAAGCGGTACCAGCGAGTGGAGACCCTGAGGCTGTATCACGGCGGCGCGGGCCTGCGCAGCGCCTGACGCGTCCGGCCTCGTGCGAGCCATCCAGGCTTCCATCAGCTCGACGCCGGCGAGACCCGGCAGGCTGCGGATCGTCTCGTCGATCCTGCGCGCCGCTGCCCGGCCGTCGGGACCGGAGAGCAGATGACCCGCGAGGAAGCGGAGCTCCTCGTCGGGCTGCACGCCGGCGCCGACCGGTGCCCAGAAGCGCTCGACGATGCGCCGCGTGAGGCGCGCGGTCCTCGGGCGCACGAGCCGCCGCGCGGCCTGGTGGAAGTAGAAGGCGAAGTGCCGCGACTCGTCGCGCATGATGCGCGCCAGGAGGTCCGAGAGGACCGGATGGCCCGCCAGCTCGGCGAGCCGCCGGTAGCCGGTGAGCGTCGTGAGCTCGTTGATCGCGCCCCACGTCATGTGCACCGCCACGAAGTCGGGCCACGCCCGGGCGAGCCACGCCGTCGCCAACGCCTCGATCCGCTGCGGCAGGCTCTCCTTGGACCGCACCCGCGGCACGACCTCGTGGCCCGCGGCCTCGAGGAAGCGCGCCAAGGCCCGCGCGTGGAACGTCTCCTCGTAGAACCAGCAGGCGAGGAAGGTGGCGACCTCCGAGTCGTCCAGCGCGCGCGTGGAGAGAAGCGTGCGCAGGTAGATGATCGTGTGGGCCTCGATGTCCTGCATGTAGCGGAGCGTGCGCACCGCCTCCGCGGCGAGGGGGTAGCGTGGCACGTCGTCCCACGCGACGCCGCTGAGATCGAGGGCGCGCGAGCGTGAAACGTAGGTATCGACATCGAGCCCGTTCATCACCGACATGTACGCCCGACCGCCGGCGGGTGGATTGCTCTGCGTGTACCCAATCCGCGGGCCGCCCACGCCCCGTATAGCAATGACGGAAGTGCGACCCCGCGCGCCAACCAACGGAAAGGACGGAGACACGCATGCACACGAGCCGCCGCTGTAGCACGCTCGCCGTGGCCGGGCTGGCCCTCGCCCTCGGGGCGGCGCCGGCCGGAGCCGCCAGCCACCGTGAGGCGCCCCTCATGACGCTCGACCCGGCCGCGGACATCACCGACGTCTACGCGTTCATGAGCTACGACGCGGCCAATCTCGCCCGAGCCGCTGGAGACCGAAAAGCCACGCTCATCCTGAACGTGATCCCCGCGCAGGAGCCGAGCTCGGGGCCCAACTACTTCGCCTTCGACGACAACGTGCTCTACGAGATCCACGTCGACAACGACAAGGACGGCGACGCGGAGGACGTCATCTACCAGGTTCGCTTCCAGACGACGGTCGACAGCCCCGACCAGTTCGTCGCCACCCTCGCGCTGCCGCCCGTCACTGACCTCGAGGGCCCGAACGCGGCCGGCATGGCGATCAAGCAGCGCTACACGGTGACCGAGCTCCGGAACTGCAAGGACAAGAAGAAGGGGCCGAAGTGCAAGGACAAGACCGTGCTGTTCGGCGGCCAGTCGAAGCCTGCCGTGCCCTCGAACATCGGACCGAGGACGATGCCCGACTACGCGGCGCTCGCGGCCAAGGGCATCTTCACCGATACCGACACGGGCATCCGGGTGTTCGCCGGCCAGCGCGCCGAGACCTTCGCGATCGATCTGGGCGCGGTGTTCGACACGGTGAACCTGCGCCGCACCCCGCTGCCGGTCGAGACCGTGATGGAGGACGCCAACGACGCGATCAACCCCTTCGGCACCAACGCCTTCAGCGGCTTCAACGTCAACACGATCGCCATCGAGGTCCCGGCGAAGCGGCTGACGAGAGACGGCGCGTCACCCTCCGCAGCGAACGGGACCATCGGCGTCTACACCAGCACCTCGCGCCAGCAGGTCACGATCCGCCGCGGCGCGCCCGCCCTCAACCCGAAGAAGCCGCCCGAAGATCTCCTCCAGGGCGCAAAGTCATTCCGCCAGGTGTCGCGCATGGCGAACCCGCTCGTGAACGAGCTCATCATCGCGGTCGGCAAGAAGGACCTCTGGAACGCGACCGATCCGTCGGACGAGGTCCAGTTCCTCGACTTCTACCGCAAGCTCGCGGTGGCCGATGCCCTGAAGACCGTTTCCGGCGTCGACGTCCCGCCCCAGCCGCGTGACGACATCGTGCACCTGCTCACGCAATACGCCGATCAGGACGTCAGCAAGGGCCCGTTCTCGGAGCTGCTCCGCCTCGATATGACGGTGCCCCCGACCGCGCCCGACTCGATCAAGCGGCTCGGCCCGCTGGCCCACGACTCGGCGGGCGTCGCCACTCCAGATCCCGCCGGCTTCCCGAACGGCCGCCGGCCGAACGACGACGTGACGGACCTGGTCGTGCGCGTGGCCGGGGGCCAGAACTACATCGACGCCCATGTAGGCGACGGCGTGCACCTGAACGACAAGGGCATCACGCCGGACTTCCCGTTCCTCCCGACGCCGTACGACGGTCGCGACCGCATTCACAAGGACCCGGGCGAGTGACGTGACCCGCCTCCTCGCGCTCCGCAAGCCCGCACGAGCGGCAATCACGCTGCTCGCCGGCTTCCTGCCCGCCCTCGCCATCGCCCGGCCCACCCCCGCCGATCAGGCCGTGGCCGCGGCCGAGCGGCGTGTGAGCCAGGCCCATGATCGGCCGGAGGCCTACGTCGAGCTGGCGACGGCCTTCATGAAGAAGTCGCGCGAGGGCAACCCCGGCTACTACGCGCGGGCGTCCGCCGCGCTCGATCGGGCGCTCGCCCTGGATCCGAACGACTACCCGGCGCTGCGCGTCCGTGCGTGGGTGCTGCTCGGCCAGCACGACTTCCGGGGCGCCCTGGCCGCGGCCGACCGAGCGCGGGCGCTCGAGCCGGGCGACTGGTGGAACTACGGCACGCTCGCCGACGCCGAGATCGAGCTCGGCGACTACAACCGTGCCGCCGACGCCGCGCAGCGCATGGTCGACCTGCGGCCCGGCCTGCCGGCGTACACCCGTGCGGCGTTCCTGCGCGCGCTCTTCGGCGACCGGGCGGGCGCCATCGACATCCTCGGGCTCGCCGTCGCCGCCGGCAGCCGGCAGGACCCGGAGACCCTGGCGTGGACGCTCGTCCACCTGGGACACGAGCACTTCGCGCTCGGCAACCTCGAAGCGGCCGCCGCCGCGTACACCCGCGCCCTCGCGGTCTTCCCCAGCTACTACCTGGCGCTCGGCGCCCTCGGTCGCGTGCGGGCGGCGGAGGGACGGCTCGGTGAAGCGGTCGATCTCTACCGGCGCGCCGTCGATCAGATCCCGGCGCCCGATCTGGTCGCCGCGCTCGGCGACGTCTACGTCGCCACCGGTCGTGCCGACGAGGCGGAGCGCCGGTACGCGCTCGTCGACTACATGGGCGACGTCGCCGAGGCGACGGCCACACCCTACGGCCGCCAGCTTGCCCTCTTCTACTGCGACCACGACCGCCGCCTCGCCGCCGCGCTCCGCCTGGCCGAGCAGGAGGCGGCGACCCGGGGCGGCATCTACACCGATGACGCGCTCGCCTGGGCGCTCCACAAGAACGGCCGCACGATGGAGGCGGTACGCGCGGCCCATCGGGCTCTGCGCCTCGGAACCGAGGACGCGCTCCTCGAGTACCACGCCGGCGTGATCGCCGCCGGCGCGGGGCATCCGCGCCGGGCGGCACGACACCTCCGCCGTGCCCTCGCGCTGAACCCGTACTTCGACCTGCGTCAGGCCCCGCTCGCGCGGGCGACGCTCGCGGCACTCGACGAGCCTGCGTGGATGGCGCTAGGAGACGCTCGATGAAGACCGCCGCGCCGGCGCTGGCCGCCGTCCTCGTCGCAGCAGTCGCGCACGCGCACCCGCTCGGCAACTTCACGATCAATCGCTACGCGGCGCTGCGCGCGGAGCCCGGGGCATTCAACGTCCGCTACGTCGTCGACATGGCCGAGATCCCGGCCTTCCAGGAGCTCGCCGTGATCGACGCGAACGGCGACCGGACGCTCGACGAAGGCGAGCAGCGTGCCTACCTCGCGCGCATGGCGAGCACGCTCGCCGGGCATCTGGCCCTCCAAGTCGACGGCGCGCCGCTGACCCTCACCCCGGGCGCGACGAGCCTCGAGCGCCTGCCGGGCGCCGGCGGTCTCCCGACCCTCCGCATCGAGGCATGGTTCTCGGCGCGGCTCGGCACGAGCGAGGGCGCGGTCGAATTCCACGACACCAACTTCGCCGGCCGGCCGGGATGGCAGGAAGTGGTGGCGGACGGGGTGGGCGGAGCGGTCGTGTCGGCGTCGACCGTGCCGCGGGTCGACCGTAGCCAGGCGTTGCGCGCGTATCCCCAGGACCTCCTCGCGAGCCCGCCGCAGGTGACCGAGGCGCGGTTCCGCATCGCCCCTGGCGAGCCACCGCCCATCGGCGCGGAGCGCGTCGCGGCGGGTACGCGGGTCGGCGCGGCGCGCTTCGGCGATCGGCTGACGGAGCTCATCGCGACCGGCGCGCCGCTCGAACCCTGGCTGATCCTGACCTCCCTCCTGTTGGCCGCGGGCCTCGGCGCGCTCCACGCCCTCAGCCCCGGCCACGGGAAGACGGTGGTCGGCGCCTACCTGGTCGGCTCCCGCGGCACCGCCCGGCACGCCGTCTTCCTGGGTCTCGTCGTCACCGCAACCCACACGATCGGCGTCTATCTGCTCGGCCTCTTCATGCTGACCGCCCGGGCTTCCGTCATGCCCGAGCGGCTCTTTCCATGGATCAGCGTCGCGTCGGGACTCGTCGTCCTCGCGGTCGGCGCGTCGCTCGCAGCCCGGCGCCTCGAAGCGGCCTCGGCGGGACACCATCACCACGACCACCCACACCACCACGAGCATGATCACGATCACGTGCATCTGACGGCGGACGGCACGCCGCTCGGCTGGCGGGGCCTCCTCGCGCTCGGGGTGTCGGGCGGGCTCCTTCCTTGCCCCTCGGCGCTCGTCGTCATGCTCGGCGCGATCGCGCTCGGACGCATCGCCTTCGGCCTCCTGCTGATCGTCGCCTTCAGCGCCGGCCTCGCCACCGTCCTGACCGCGATCGGCCTCGCGCTCGTCTATGCGCGCGGGCTCTTCGAGCGCCTGCCGCTCGACGGCCGCCTGGCGCGCTTCGCGCCGGTGGCGAGCGCGCTCGTCATCTCGGCAGCCGGGCTCGCCATCGTCCTCGAGGCGCTCGCCCGGATCGGACTGTGACCGCGATGCCCGCCGCCCCGCTCACGGTCCTCGGCTTCGGCTTCGTCCTCGGCTTGCGCCACGCGCTCGACGTCGATCATCTGGCCGCGGTGTCGACGATCGTCAGCCAGCGCCGGAGCCTCTGGCGCTCGTCGCTCGTCGGGGCGCTGTGGGGCCTCGGCCACACGGCCGCCCTGCTGGCGGCCTCCGCCGTCGTGATCGGACTGCACACGGAGATCCCGCCCCGGGTCTCCCGCGGGCTCGAGCTGGGCGTCGCTTTGATGCTGATCGGCCTCGGCCTGAACCTCCTGCGTACGCTCCGGGCGGGCGGCACCCTGCATCATCACGTCCACCGCCACGGCGGCCGCCCCCACGTCCACCCGCATCTGCACGGCGCTCACGAGGTCGCACCGGACGGCCACCACCACCTGCGTGCGGGCCGGCGCCCCTTCCTCGTCGGCCTCATGCATGGGCTCGCCGGCAGCGGCGCGCTCATGCTGGCCGTGCTCGCCACCATCCCGTCACCGGCGCTCGCGCTCGCCTACGTGGTGATCTTCGGCGTGGGCTCGATCGGCGGCATGGTGGCGATGAGCACGCTCTTCGGCGTGCCGCTCGCGCTCGCCGGCGGACGGTTCGCCAGGGCCGAGCTCGGGATCCGACTCGGTGCCGCGCTCGGCAGCCTCGCGGTCGGGCTTCGCCTGGCCTGGCAGCTCGGCACCGGCGCCTGACGCGGGACGTTGGCGGCGACGGCGGATATCGAGGCCGCGTTGCTGGTCCGCGTCGCACGCGGCGACGACACGGCGCTCGCCGCTCTCTACGACCGGCTCGCGCCGCTCGCCTATGGAATCGCACTCCGCGTCGCGGGCGACCGGGAGCTCGCCGAGGATGCCGTCCAGGAGGCCTTCCTGCGCGTCTGGCGACGGGCGCGGCGCTATGACCCGTCGCGCGGCGAGCCTCGGCCCTGGCTCCTGCGTCTCGTCCGCAACGTGGCGATCGACGGCCGGCGGGCGCGGGCCGCGCTGGCTCAGGCAGAGCTGCGAGGCTGGGTGGAGCCGCGTGAGCACGCTCCATCCGAACGCCCCGACGACGCCGTAGAGAGAAGCGAGCGAGCGGCGCGCGTGCGCGCCCTGCTCGGGCAGCTGCCACATGAGCAACGACGGGCGATCGAGACCGCGTACTTCGAGGGGCTCTCGCACGGCGAGATCGCCGCGCGCGACGGCACGCCGCTGGGCACCGTGAAGACCCGCATCCGCGACGGCGTCCAGCGCCTGCGCGCCGCGCTCGCCGGGAGGGAAGGCGGTGGCTGAGGAGCGGCTGATCGGCGTCGACGACCCGCAGCTCGACGACACGGCCCTCGAGGCGCTCGCCGAGGCATACGCCGCGCCGCCGCCCGCCCGCCTCCGCGCTCGGGTGCTGGCCGAGGCGCGGCGCGACGCCGCGGCACGGGCCTTGGCGGCGGTGGCGCGCCGGCGACTCGTCGGCTTGGCGGCGGCGGTCGCCTTCGCGGCCGTCTCTGGCTGGCAGTTCGCGCGCGAGACGCGCCTCGCCGCCACGCGCGCCGGCGAGGTCGTGCAGCTCGCCGCCCGCGGCCGGGAGCTCGCCGCCCGCCTCGACGAGCAGGGTCGGGCCGTCGCCACGCTCCGCGAGTCGCTCGCCGCCCAGACGGAGGTCCTGCGGGTGATCGGCGCCCCGCGCACGCTGAGCGCGTCGCTGGCGCCGAAGGAAGGGGTCGCCGGCAGCGCCCGCGTGCTGGTCGACGCCGCCTCGGGCGAGTCGGTCATCGTGGTGTCCGGGCTGGCGCCCGCTCCGGAGGGCAAGACCTACGAGCTCTGGGCGCTGCGCGGCGATCGTCCGCCCGAGCCGGCCGGCCTGTTCGCGGTCGGAACCGAGGGCTCGATCGCCCGGCGCAGCGCGCGCCTCGAGCGGCCCGGGGAGGTGACGGCCTTCGCCGTGTCGATCGAGCCGGCGGCCGGATCGCCGGCGCCGACCGGACCGATCGTGCTGGTCGGGACGATTGCCGGCTGACTACCGGCGGTGAAGCGCCTGGCTCGCACGTCCGAGGCGGCTGAGCACGGCGCCGAGCTCGCCCGTCTCGACGGGGACGCCGTCGCGGAACGCCACCACCTCCCGCGCAGTCGCCGGGAGGCGCGGACCGGGCAGCAGGATGCCGACCAGGTTGAGCGGGTCGGCGGCCGCGACGATGACCACCTCGCCAGGCTCGTGGCGCCGGCGGACCGCACGCAGCGTCTCGACCGCCTCTGGCAGCGCGAACTGCTCGCCGACGAGGCCGGCGACGAAGCGGCCGCCCCGCACCTCCCCGCGCGCCTCGAGCGTGCGGAGCGCGCCGAGCAGTGCGCGCCACGACGAGACCCGCGCCTCGCGCGCCGTGAGCTCGCGCGTCACCACGCCGTAGCGACGGAGGAGCTGGCGCGCGAGGCGCATCGGCCCGGCGTCGCCCGCCGCCTCCTCCGCCGCGCTCCGGAGCAGCGACCACCGCCCCGCGGCCACGAGCCGGCCCCGACCGGCGCCGACCGCCGCGAGCCGCCGCCGTCGCCGCCGCTCCGGGCCCTCGAGGAGGGTGCGGAGCGCCGCCATGCCGTCGCCCGTGACCAGGCCTCTCGCGACGAGCCTCCATAGCGCCTCCTCGGCCTGGCCGGGCAGGAGTCCCGTCCCACGGGCGATGTCGCCGACGAAGCAGGCGCCGCGCCGCTCGAGGAAGTCGAGCACCGCCTGCGCGCTGGCCGGCATCACGCCCGTGCCTCCCGGCCGGGTGGGCGCGAGGAGCCAGCCGAGGTCCTCGCGGAGCACGAGGGCCAGGGGCAGCGCGCGCGTGGGCGCCGGACCGCGGCGCGCGGGCGCGACGTCGTCGTCGGGGGCCCCCGCCCGCAGCCGCCCCCATACCACCGCGCCGGCCAGGCAGAGGTGCTCCAGGTCCGCCGGGTCGTAGCGCGCGACGCGCGCCGGCAGCACGTGAGTCTCCCAGGCGCGCGCCGCAAGCTCGACCCCCTGGAGCTGCCCGATGATCTCGAGGAGGCCGGGCCGGCCGTGCAGCTGCGTCCCCGCCTCGACGTGCTGCCAGCGGAAGAGGAAGCGCATGAGATCGGCGGTCGAGACGGGCTCGATCTCGCGCCGGAGGCGGGCGAGCGTCAGCCGGTGGATGCGGGCGAGGAGGCCCCGCTCGCACCACTCCTCGACCGTCGCCCCGGGCGTGAAGCGGCCGCGCAGCGCCACGCCCGTTCGCTCGAGCGCGGCGAGCCCGACGGCGACGGCGGCCGGCGCCAGGCCGGTGCGCGCGGCGAGCCCGTCGGCCGTGATCGGGCCCGTACACTCGAGCCAGCCGCCGGCGACCGCCCGGCGCGCGTCCTCCTCGGTGGGCTCCTCGCCGCGCGGCGCCGCAACTTCCACCGGCTCCGGCTCGAACTGCGCCGCGGGGACGAGGCGCCGGACGAGCGCGACGCGCTCGGCCGCGACCAGCGCTCGCCACGCGCCATCTGACGCCCACGTCGCCCGCCGGGCAGCGACCAGCTCCGCCGCCGGCGCCGTCCACCCGGCGGCTTCGACCTCGGGCCACGGCGCGAGGACGAGCGAGGACAGCGTGTCGTGGAGCTCGTCGGCATCGCGGACGTCGGGCCAGGCCTCGGCGCGCACCGCGGCGATCGCAGCGGCGTCGAGCGCGCCGAGACCGCCGGCGAGGTCCGGATCCGTCCGCCTGAGCGCCACGGCGCGCGCTCGCCGTTCCTCGAGCGGCGCGTCGTCGAGATAGGTGTAGGGGTTGGAGTGCAGGATCTCGTGCGACAGGACGGACGGCGCCGGCGTGTCGATGACGCGGGTCTCGATCGCGCCGCGCTCGATGTCCGCCAGGATGCCGTCCAGGCCCTCCGTGTCCATCGCCTCGTGCAGACAGTTGTCGATCGTCTCGCGCACGAGCGGATGGTCCGGGATCACGATCGGGCCGGTCACGTTGTCGGCGCACGCCACCTGCGCCGGGAAGACCGCGGCGAGCAGGTCGTCGGCGCGCATGCGCTGGAGCGGCATGGGCACCCGGCGCCCACCCTGGAAGCGCAGGAGGGCCAGCGCACGGGTCGCGTTCCACCGCCAGCGGTTGGCGAACATGGGCGCGGCGAGCGCGGCCTGGATCAGGTCCTCGACGAGCCGCTCGCGGCGGACCATGTCGAACACGCCGTCGAGCGGGAAGCTGTGCTGCGGGCCGAGAGAGAGGACGAAGCCGTCGTCGGTGGCCGCGGCCTGCAGCTCGAAGTCGAACGTCACGCAGAAGCGCTTGCGCAGGGCGTATCCCCAGGCGCGGTTCACGCGCCCGCCGAAGGGCGCGTGCACGACGAGCTGCATCCCCCCGGCCTCGTCGAAGAAGCGTTCGGCGACGACGCAGCGGTCCGTGGGCAGCGCGCCGAGGACCGCCTGCCCCTCGGCGAGGTAACCGACGATCTGCTCGGCGCCGTCGGGCGTGAGCCCGCACTCGGCGGTGAGCCACTCGACGGCCGCGCGCCGATCGCCGAGCCGCGCGCCCACTTCATCGCGCAGCGCTGAGACCGCCGCCGACAGCTCCCGCGTGCGCGCCGGCGCCTCGCCCAGCCAGAAGGGAATCGTCGGCGGCGCGCCGCCGGCGTCCTCGACGCGCATCCGCCCCGCCTCCACGCGCCGGATGCGCCACGAACGGTTGCCGAGGAGGAAGATGTCGCCCGCCATGCTCTCGACGGCGAAGTCCTCGTTCACCCGCCCGACGGTCAGCCCCGCGGGCTCCTCGACGACGTCGTAGTCGGCCGTGTCGGGGATCGCGCCGCCGCTGGTGATCGCGGCGAGCCGCGTGCCGCGCCGCGGGCGCAGCCGGCCGTGCACGCGGTCGAGATGGACGAGGGCCCCGCGCCGGCCGCGGCGGGTGGCGACCCCGTCGGCCAGCATGTCGATCACGGCGTCGAAGTCGTCGCGCGCGAGCCGGCGGAAGGAATGCGCGCGCCGCACGAGCGCCCACAGCTCCTCGACGCCGATCTCCCCCGTCGCGACGGTGGCGGCGCACTGCTGGGCCAGGATGTCGAGCGGGTTCTCGGGCACGCGGAGGCGGTCGAGCTCCCCGGCACGCACGGCGCGCACCGCGGCGGCCGCCTGCAGCACGTCGTCACGCGTCAGCGGGAAGAGGATGCCGCGCGACACGGCGCCCCGCGCGTGCCCCGACCGGCCGATGCGCTGGATGAGCGTGGCGAGCGCGCGCGGTGCGCCGACGTGGCAGACGAGGTCGACGCTCCCGACGTCGATCCCGAGCTCGAGGGACGCGGTGGCGACGACGACGGGCACGGCGCCCGACTTGAGCCGCTCCTCGGCGTCGAGCCGGAGGCGCCGCGCCATGCTGCCGTGATGCGCCGCGACGCGTCCGTGGCCGAGCCGCTCCTCGAGCTGGTGCGCGACCCGCTCGACCAGCCGGCGGGTGTTGACGAAGACGATCGTCGTCCGCTCGGCCCGGGCGTGGGCCGCGATGCGGTCGTACACCTCGGCCCACAGCTCGTGGGTCGCGATCGGGCCGAGCTCCTGGTCGGCCACCTCGATCGCGAGCTCGAGGTCGCGACGGTGGCCGACGTCGATGATGCGGCACGGGGGCGACTCGCCGCCGGCAGCCGTCCCGACCAGCAGGCGCGCCACCTCCTCGATCGGCCGCTGCGTGGCCGAGAGGCCGATGCGCTGGAGCCGGCGGCCGGCGAGCGCGTCGAGCCGCTCGAGCGAGAGCGCGAGGTGCGCCCCCCGCTTGTCGGCGGCGACGGCATGGATCTCGTCGACGATCACGGTCCGCGCGCCGGCGAGGAAGCGGCGGCTGCCCTCGGCCGTGAGCAGGATGTAGAGCGACTCGGGCGTGGTCACGAGGATGTGGGGCGGACGGCGCGCCATCGCCTGGCGGGCGCCCGGCGGCGTATCGCCCGAGCGGACGAGGACACGGACCTCGGGGAGCGGCGTGCCGCGCGCCGCCGCCCGGGCACCGAGCTCGGCGAGCGGCGCGGCCAGGTTCTTCTGGATGTCGTTGCCGAGCGCCTTGAGCGGCGAGACGTAGACGACGTCCGTCCGGTCCTCCAGGAGACCGCGCTCCGCCAGCCCGAGGAGGCGGTCGATCGACCAGAGGAAGGCGGCGAGCGTCTTGCCCGAGCCGGTCGGCGCCGCGAGCAGCGTGTCGGCTCCGGCGGCGATGGCGGGCCAGCCGGCGGCCTGGATCGGCGTCGGCTCGCCGAAGCGATCCCGGAACCAGTCCGCAACGAGAGACGAGAAATCGGTCACCGGCGCCCCCGCGCGACTGGTATCATCGGCCAGGCCGATTCGCCACGCCGTGTCGCATCTTCCCTCGCGCCCCGGGGCTCCCAGCGGTTATATAAAGGTCCGTGCCGGCCCGCCCCGCCTCGAGACGCAGCGCCCGGCGCGCCGCCGCGCGCGCCGCCGAGCGTGCGGCCCGCGCCCGGCCCGCCGGCCCGAGGGCTCGCGCCGCGACCCGCATCCGCTGGTTGCCGCTCGGCTCCGCCGTCCTCTGGTGGGCGGCTCTCGCGGTGCTCCTCGGCTTCACGGCCGTCAACCTCGGAGGGAAGATCACCTGGTACCTCGCCGTCGACCAGTTCGGCTACCTGACCTTCGCCCACGACCTCCTGCACGGGCACGTCTTCCATCACTGGCCCCCGCTCGACGCGCTGGTGGGCCGGGTGCCGCCGCGGGTCGACATCCTCGCGCAGAGCTACGTCGCCGTCGGCAACCGCGCCTACTGCCGGTACTCGCCGGGCTTCCCGATCCTGCTCGCAGCGTGGCTCCGCCTCTTCGGCGACGACGGCGCGCACTACCTGAACCCGAGCATCTTCGTCGCGCTGCTGGTGCTCCTCCTCGCCTTCGCGCGCCGCATCTTCCGCTCGCGCTGGCGGGCGCTCGCGGCGGTCGCGCTGGTCACGCTCTTCCCGACCTACATCCACCTCTGGGCGATCACGCCGACCCGCGACCTGTCGGCCCACCTCGCCGCCTTCCTCGGGCTGTACCTGCTGCTGCCCGGCGGGCGGCACCGCACGGCAGCGGGCGCCGCGCTCGGCTTCGCCGTCACCATCCGTCCCGATGCCGTGCTCTACCTCGTGCCGGGCGGCTTCGTCCTCGGGCTCGAGTGGCTGCGGGCGGGGGCCCGCTGGCGGCGCGCCGCTTCCACCGTCGGCGCCGCCGCCCTCGGCATGCTCCTCGGCCTCGCTCCGCTCCTCGCCTACAACTGGATGACGTCGGGCAACCCGCTCCGACCGACGCAGGCGATGGAGGTGGAGCGTTTCTTCGAGAAGCCGGGCGCGGCGGCGCCGGCCCCGCCGCCGGCCGGTGGCCCGCGGGTCGGCTATCCGCCGCCCGGCTGGCACGGCGGCACGGTCGAGGCGGTGCAGGGAGGCGGGCTCCGCCTCTCCAACCTCCCGAGCACGCTGCCCGGCAACGTGGGGCTCTTGCGGAGCGCGTACGGCGACCTGATGCTCGCGGTCGCGATCTGGGGCGTCCTGGTCGCGCTCGTCCAGCGGCGCGCGCTCTTCGTCGTGGCGGTCCCATACGTGCTCGTGGGACTCTTCTTCTTCAGCTGCTGGTCGCGGCCGGACGGACGCTACCTCTCGGGCGTGTTCTGCATGCTCCCGATGCTGATCGTCGAGGGGACGCTCGGCACGCTCGACCTCGTGCGCCGTCTCGCACGCCGGCGTCTCGTGGCGGGCGCGCGCGGGCTCGCCTTCGGCGGCGCCTGTCTCCTCCTCCTCGGCGCCGTGCTGATCCGCGTGCCCGGTGTCCAGGCGGCGCTCCCCACGCTCGCCTGGCTCATCCCGAGCGTCACCGCCGCGGCGCTCTTCGCCGCCGCGGTGCGGCCCGACCGCCGGGTCGCGGCCGTGGCGGCCCCCGTGCTCGCGGCGGCGCTCACCGTCGTCGCCGTCTCGCGAGCGCAGGCGAGCCTGCGCATACGCGGCGGCTTCCAGCGACCGGAGATGCTGCGCGCCCGCGCCACGTTCGCACGTGCCGTCGAGCCCGGGGCGGTGGTCATCACGACCGAGGACGTCGGCCGTCCCGCCGAGAACATCGAGTACTACAGCGGGATCGCCTGGGCCCTGTACTTCACCGACCTGACCCGCTGGGGCGTCGGGGTGAGGGAGGCGGCGGAGCGCTTCGCGCGCGCGCGCATGAAGCCGTACCTCCTGATCCCGCCGACGCAGCCCGACCGGGCGCGGATGCTCGAGGACCTCGGACACGCGTTCCTCGTCGAGCGCGTGGCCGACATTCCTCCCGGCCAGGCGATGGACTACTTCGTCGCGGCGCCGTTCCACCGCGGCGTGCGCATGGAGCTCTACCGGCTCACCCTGCGCGAGTGAGCGCGCAATTGACTGCGGCGGGGAGGGGCACTAGAGAGCTGCCGATGACCTTCCTGCGCCATCTCAGTCCGCTCATCCTGCTGCTCGCCGCGGCCTGCGGCCGAGGCGGTGCAGGTGGCGGCGGCGGTCCGGCGGCGAACGATGCGGCGGTCTCCCAGCGCGTCGTCGACTACTTCCAGAAGACGGTCACGACGCCCGGCCTCACCTTCAAGGTGACGAAGGTGGAGGACTCGGAGATTCCGGACTGGCGGAAGGGCAACCTCGAGGTCTCCCTCGGGCAGCAGACCCAGAACGTCGCCTTCTACGTGAGCCGCGACGGCCGCTATCTCTTCCGCGGCGACGCGGTGGACCTGACCGTCGACCCGCTGAAGCTGGTGCGCGACAAGATCAAGCTCGACGGCGAGCCGTCGCGCGGTCCGGCGGACGCGAAGGTGACGATCGTCGAGTACTCGGACTTCCAGTGTCCGTTCTGCAGCCGCGTCTACACCACGGTCGAGTCGCAGGTGCTCAAGGAATACGGCGACAAGGTTCGCTTCGTTTTCAAGAATTACCCGCTCACCTCCATCCATTCCTGGGCCGAGGATGCCGCCGTCGCCTCCGAATGCGGCTTCCAGCAGGGCAACGACCAGTTCTGGACGATGTACAACGGCCTCTTCTCGAAGCAGGGCGAGATCAACAAGGACAACCTGGCCGGCAAGGCTGCGGAGATCGCGGAGGCCGGCGGCCTCGACGTCGCGAAGTTCAAGGAGTGCCTCGAGGGCAAGAAATCGCTCGACGCCGTCAAGGCCGACGAGAGCGAAGCGACGGCCCTCGGCGTCAACTCGACGCCGACGTTCTTCGTGAACGGCCGGCGCCTGAGTGGCGCGCAGACCTACGAGGGTTTCAAGCAGCTGATCGATCAGGAGCTCGGCGCCAAGGGATAGCTGCACCGCGTCGTAGGCGCGATTCTTTGCTGCTCAGCTCTATGCAGGCGTCCGGTCCGCGGCCGTATTGACGCCTGAAACGCATACCTGCTAACGCGGGCTCGGCTCGAAGCCAGGGCCCACAAGGGGAAAATGCATGCGTGAGACCAAAGACCGCGGGTGCCGTCTCGCCCTGCTCTTGGCGGCGACCCTGGTCTCCGGCCTCGCCGCGCGAGCCTTTGCGGGGATGATCGAAGGCGACGGCAAGGGAAAGGCGGCCAACAACTGCCTCGTGGAGCTCAGCGTCCAGGTGAGCCCGCTGCCGGCCGGTCCGAAGATGACCTGCAACGACTGCGACGCGGGCTGCGACCTCGATCAGACACCCGATGGCGTGTGCACCCTCCAGGTGGCGCTCTGCGTCAACCAGACGAACGACTCCGGCTGTACGCCGGTGGAGTTGAAGAAGGCGATCGGCAAGGTGATGGGCGTGAAGGGCCTGAAGATGCTGCCCGCCCCATCCTCGCTGGCCGGCGACCCCTCCTGTGGAGCCTTCGCAAGCAACTTCCAGCTGAAGCTGGGCGGAAAGAAAAAGAACAGGCCCAAGACGGCCGTCGTCGTGCTCACAGGCATTTCGACCGGCAAGCGCAGGGCCCGGCGCGTCGACACAGACCATTTCGTCCTCACCTGCAAGCCCCATCCAGCCGGAACGGACTGCCCGCTCCCTCCGACCGTCACGACCACCACGATACCGGTCGTCTGCGGCGACGGGACCAGGGAGGGCGACGAGGAGTGCGACGACGGCAACCTCGTCGACGGGGACGGCTGCGACTCCAACTGCACGAGGACCCGCTGCGGCAACGGGATCAAGACGGGGACCGAGGCCTGTGACCCGCCGTGCGGGTCGGGCTGACCCAAGGCTCAGGTGTGCACGAACAGCTGCACCTGCGAGACGACCACGGCCTGCGCGTGCGGCACGCCAGATCCGCCGGCGATGCTCCGGTTCACCTCGAAGATCGGGAGCGGTACCTGCGGGATGATGAAGGACGACGGCGGCAACGTGCTGCCCGACGTGTGCGCGGGCGGCTCCTTCGCGGGCCAGCCGTGCACGACGACGAGCGATTGCACGGGCGGCATCTGCTCGCAGGGGAGGTTCACCTGCGGTGGCCTCTATTTCGGCGGCGGCGGGGTCAGCGTCCCGCTGCCGTCCGTGGTCCCGGACATGAGCTCGGCGCTCTCGAAGGTCACCGCGTGTACCAACAACTGCACCCTGACGCTCGGCGCGACCACCCAGACCGACACCGGCAGCAACCGCACGTGCACCTCCGCCGGGTGTCTCTTCGGCCCGCCGCTGCCGGTCACGAACCCTCCTCAGGCGCAGCTGAGCACGTGCATCGTGAACCGGGTCGCTCAAGACGCAGCCGGGATGGCGAACTGCAGCACCGGCGAGACCTCCGCGCTGAGCGTGCCGCTCAACTCGGACATCTACCTCACCGGGAACCTGCTCGCGTTCCGCTGCCGCGGCGGCACGCGGGCCGGCGAGCCGTGCACGGGCGTCGCGGATACGGCGTGCGCGCCCGGGACCTGCGAGGACGACAGCGTTGCGCGCTGCCGCGGCGGGACGAACGCCGGCAACACGTGCTTGCAGGACAGCGAGTGCCCGGGCGGCAAGTGTGCGGTCCCGATCCGGCCCTGCCCCATCTGCAACCCCGACACCGGGAAGTGCAACGGCGGGCCCAACAACGGCCTTGCCTGCACGCCGGCCGACTCGGCAAGCCTCGGCGATGCGTATCCGACCACCCACGACTGTCCGCCACCCCCCGAGAAGTTCCTGGGCACCCTGCCGATCGCCTTCCAGCTGACGACGGGCACGGCGAGCCGGACGGCCGTCGACAACCTCCCTGCTCAGTCGAACATGTTCTGCGGCTTCTGCCGGCACCCCGGCACGCTCGCCTTCGCGAAGGGCATGTGCACGGGTGGGATCAACGCCAATCACCCCTGTACGTTCAACACGCACTGCCCCGGGGGCACCTGCTCCCCCACCCAGGGCGTCAAGTGCTCGCGCTGCGTGGGCGGACCGAACGATGATGGTGCCTGCGCCTCGGATGCGGACTGCCCGAGCGGGACATGCCCATCCCCGGGCAACAGCAACTGCCGGGAGGCGTGCAATGGGGGAACGAACCCCGGCGCGCCATGCGAGGTGCCCAACTGCGGCAGCGGCGGGACGTGCTCGGCCGGCGGAACGTGCACGGGCGGTCCCAGCGACGGCGCCCTCTGCTGCGCGGGAGGGGGAACGTGCCTCGGCAGCTTCACGAGCTGCCAGCAGCACACCTCGGGCGCCTTCGGGCAGGTCGCGAGGACGGTCGAGGCGACCGGCACGGGGGCCGGCCCCGGCGCCGACCGGCGCAAGCACGACGCGACGCTGGTGAGCGTGTTCTGCATCCCGCCGACGTTCGACAACGCCGTCGACGCGGCCGCGGATCTTCCGGCCACGGGGGTGGTCAGCCTGCCCGGGAAAGCCCAGCTCCTGCCCACGCCACCGTGACGGCGCAGGCGGAGACGAGAAGGAGACGATTCCGATGAGACCGAGAACACTTTTGACCTTCCTCGCCGTCGGTTGGGTTGTCGGCGGCGCGGCTTCGGCGTCGGCGGAGGTCGTGGCAGGCGGCGGACCCAAGAAGTCGGACTGCTATGCCGGCTTCGAAGTCGAGAGCGAGGAAGGCCCCGTCCAGGTGTCGGGCCATGCGGGAAACATCGTCAACGGGAGAACCCTGGGGACGTCCTGTACCTTCGACGTGCAGCTCTGTGTCAACGAGCCGGTGACCGGCTGCACGGCGACTGCCGTGACGAGCTTCGTCGACAAGAAGGGCGGGTTTCCCCAGCCCACCCTCGCATCCACGGCCACATCATGCGGCGCAATGAAGCCCTTCACCGTCCAGCTCGGGGGTAAGAAGAAGAACAAAACCAGGTCACTGAAGATCCACGTGGTGGCGAAGACATCGGGGAAGCCGAAGAACGACGCCGACAACCTCATCCTGAGGTGCATATTTGGGGCCGTTCCTTTCTGCGGCGCGGTCACGTCGCCGGCCGACATCCCGTGCACGAGCGTCGCGGCCAACGCCGCCACGTGTCCGCCGAACCCGGCGGGCGGGCCCAACGAGGCCGACGTCACGGTCGCCACCAGCGGCACCGACCTCGACAACGGATGGACGGGCACCTCGCACAACTTCCCGGTGGTGGGTGGCTCGCAGCTGAAGCTCTGCCTCGTCGGGTGCGACGACACCACGAACCCGCTCTGCGGCCTGTGCGGGCCCACGGGCGCCGGCTCGCTCAACACGGCGACGTTCGGGCCTCCTCTGCCCCTCCTGGCCGCGAATGTGCCGGTGTGTGTGACCAACCGCTTCGTATCCGGTGAGATCGTCAGGGGAAGCGCGGACCTGAAGACCGGCGATACGAACGTCGTCGTGGACCTCCTCTCCGACGTCTTCCTCACGACGGCGGGCGAGGTATGCCCGCGCTGCAAGAACAACCAGTGCACGTCCGGCCCGAACGAGGGCCAGCCCTGCACGGTCGAGGGAACGGTGACCGTGGCGCAGGCCGCGGGGGACAAGGTCTACGGCACGTCGCGCGCCTGTCCGCCGTCTTCCGCGACATCGCAGTTCGCGGGCACCCTCAAGATCCACCTGCCCCTGACCACCGGCAGGGCCGTCTGCAACGGCCCGCTGCCATGCACGGCGCAGCCGGGGGACCCGTCCACGGGCATCCCCGTGCAGGACGACCAGTGTGGCGGCGCCCTCTGCAACGCCAGTTGCACCGGTCTCGCTTGTACCGGCCACACGCCCGACGGTCAGTGCCTCGACAGCAAGGGGGGGATCAGCCAGTTCTGCTGTTCCAATGATACGACCAAGCCGTGCTACCCGACCAAGCAGGTCCCTGGCGTCGCGGGCAACATCGAACGCACCGGCATCGCCAACCCGCTCACCCCGCCTTGGGGGGACGGAATATACCCGAAAACCGGGAACGGCACGGTGGTTTCCACGTTCTGCGAGCCTGCCACCACGTCGAACACGATCAACACGACGACCGGACTGCCCGGGCCGGGAGCGCTGATCCTGCCGGGAATGACGGTCGTCACGAAGCAGTGACGCAAAGCGGCGGCGGGTTCCGTGGGGATCCCGCCGCCGCCTCCATTGCAAACGCCTGGCTTTCGCGCTAGCCAGGCGCGGCTTCGGACCGAAGACCTGAGCGCAGAAGGAGGGGGTAATGTCACATCACCGCCTTCGTTTGGTCTGTCTTGCCGCGCTGGCTGTGGCTCTCGCCGCCTTCATACCCCGACCTGCGGCTGCGACGCAGAAATTCGGACCGATCCAGCTGTCGGGAAACCTCCAGACGCAGAACCTCGTGCGCCATCCGGACGACGCGCATTACGAGTTCATCCAGAACCGGAACACGGCGCGCATCCAGTTCGATTACGACTGGCTCCAGAGCGGGCTCTTCTACGGCAAGTACAACATTCCCTTCATCGAGAGCTCGCACCTGTTCGTGGTGTACCGGGGGGTTTACGACAGTATCTACGACACCACGCCGGGCTTCTTCGAGAAGTCGGACATCCACGGCCGGGCGTATCCTGGCCTCAAGACCGGTCAGTTCCTCGACATCTTCGACCGCGCGACGAAGGTCGGCGTCCCGAACGCCGCCGGCAGCTTCACGAGGCTGACGCGTACGCAGCTCTCCATCAGCGGGCTCACCCATGGCGAACGCGACGCGCTCAAGTTCGACAACCAGCTCCGCGAGGCCTACGCCGACATCAAGTTCCGGACGATCCCGCTCACCATCCGGGCGGGCCGCCAGCAGATCGTCTGGGGCGAGACCGACAACTTCCGGATGCTCGACCGCGCCAACCCGCTCGACCTCACCTGGCACTTCCAGCAGGAGATACCGGCGCCGGCCTTCGGCTGGGACCAGATCCGTCGTCCCCTGTGGATGTTCAAGTTCCTCTACGACCTGGGTGACGTCTGGAAGCTCTCGCAGAACTTCCTCGAGTGGTACTGGAACCCGGGCGACTGGTTCCCCGCCAAGCAGGCCTTCCTGCCCCGCCCGTGGGGGCTGCGCTTCTACGACCCGCTGACGAACGTGGTCGACGGCGCGTTCTTCGACGGCACGTGCTTCGCGCTGTCGCGCATCAAGGAGACCAGAGGGCCGCGCAAGGGCGAGCCACGCTGCGTCGCGCTCATGAACGGCACCAAGCTCTTCGAGCATGGCGACTACGCCCGCAACCCGCTCGAGAACAGCCAGGTCGGCGTCCGCTACCACGCCATGGCCCCGTTCGGGCTGGAGTTCACGCTCAACTACTTCTACCAGCGCTGGTCGGGCGACGACGGCACGAACTACGCTCCCATCCGCGGCCTCGCCAAGAACGACGTCAACAACGCGCGCGCGGTCCAGCTCTACACCAAAGGCATCTTTCCCGCCGAGTTCATCGCGCCCTACGTGCACACCCTCGGCTTGTCGGCCAACTACTCCGACGAGGCCTACACGCAAACCGTCTTCCGGGCCGAGACGGTCTACGACGTCGGCATCCCCTTCTTCGACCTGCAAAAGATCACGGTGATCGACGTCCCGGCCGTACCGGGCGTGACCAAGAAGAACATGTGGAAGGGCATGATCGGGTTCGACCGGCCCACCTGGATCAAGACCGTGAACAAGAAGAGCACGATCCTGCTGACCGGCCAGTTCTTCTGGCACTATCTGGTCAACAACCCCGGCTGCAACGCGGAGGAGGTCGCCAAGCTGACGCCCGACCAGCGCGCGAGGGGCGGGTCGTGCCTGGCCGGGGGGCTCGACCTGCCCTCGAGCGTCCGCATCCCGACCAACACGCCGGTCTTCCGCGACAAGATCCGGACATGGGAAGCACTCGCAACCTTCGCCGCCATCAGCTTCTACCGCGGCGGCAGCATCGTCCCCGTGCTCGGCATCGCGGTCGACCCCGTGAACCAGTTCAGCACGGAGCCGTTCTGGACCGTCGACTACGTCATCCGCGACGACTTCGTCGTCAACGTGGCGCAGCGCTACTTCGTCACGCCGCGCGGTCACAGCACGCCCATCTTCGAGACGTGGGGGCTCGCCGGTCTGAACGCCGGTCGTTCCGAGACGAGTCTGCGGCTCACGTACCAGTTCTGAGCGGCCCGACGATTGAAAGCGAGCGGGGGCCCGGTTAGACTTCGGGCTTCGCCCGATGAGCGCCAGCCCCAGCCGTCACCGCGTCGCGCTCGCGGTCGCGCTCGCCGGTGTGGCGCTGAGCGCGCTCACCGTCTTCGTCCACGAGCGGATCAGCGCCGACCCCGGCTACACGAGCTTCTGCAACCTCGGCGGGGCGATCAACTGCGACGTCGTCCTCGGCAGCCGCTACGGGCGCCTGCTCGGCGTGCCGGTGGCGGGGCTCGCGCTCGCCACCTTCGCCCTCGGCGCGGTGCTCGCCGTGCCTGGCGCGCTCGGCGCGCGCGCCGGCCTCGCCGACCTGGTACTCCTCGGCCTCGTCTCGGCGAGCGTCGGGTTCGCGTGCGTGCTCGGCGTGATCATGGCCGCCGTGCTGCATCACGCCTGCCTCCTCTGCCTCGCCACCGACGTCGTCATCGCGGCCTGGTTCGTCACCGTGATGCCGCTCGCCGGTCGCTTCGATCCGACGCTGAGCGCGGCCTGGTGGAGTCGGCGCGGGGCAGCGCGGACCGTCGCCGCGGCGGCGATGGTGTTCGCCGTCGCGGGCGGGACGCTCGCCGCCGTGCGCCGGCCGCCGCCGGCGACCAACCTGGCCGAGGTCCGGATGCGGGACCCGCAATTCGTCGACTGGTACACCGGGCTGCCGGTCCGCTCGCTCCGCGAGCTCACCGCCGGCGAGGAGCATGCGAAGGGGCCCAGTGATGCGGCCATCACGATCGTCGAGTTCTCCGACTTCCAGTGTCCCCACTGCGCCGAGGCGTTTCCCGATCTCCGCAAGCTCGTCCGCTCGCGCTCCGACGTCCGCCTGGTGTTCCGGCACTACCCGCTCGACTCGAGCTGCAACGCGAGCCTGCCCGTTCCCCTGCATCCGAACGCCTGTCTCGCGGCGATCGCGGCCGAGTGCGCGGGCGACCAGGGACGGTTCTGGGAGTACCACGACGTGCTGTTCGAGAATCACGAGCACCTCGAGCGCGAGAGCCTGTTCCGGTACGCGCGGGAGCTCGGCCTCGACCTCGCGGCGTTCCGCGTCTGTCTCGACGACCCCGCCACCCGGGCGCGCGTCGGCCAGGACGTGGACGTCGGCAACCGCGTCGGCGTCAACTCGACGCCGACGCTCTTCATCAACGGCCGGGCCGTCGCGGGCAAGCTGGACCGGACGTACTACGACTACGCGCTCATCATCGAGAAGGAGGGACGCGAGGCGCACGCCGCCAAGGGCGGCAGCTGACCTCGCCCGTCCGGAAGGAGACCGATGGAACTCAGCGAAGACTCGAAGTACCGGCTCGCCTACCTGACGCTCCGGCTGCTGTTCGACGACAAGCTTTCCCGCTCCGATCCCGGCGCCCACCCCGGGATGCTTGCCTATCTCGACGTGCTCGCCGGGACGCAGATGGCTGGCGGGGCGGGCGGCAAGCGGTACGCTTCGCAGCGGGAAAAGCTCGAGAGCTTCATCGACGCCGAGTTCGGCGAAGAGCTGCTCGCGGTCGTCAACCGTGCCGTCGGCGAGCTTGTCTAGGGCCGAGCAGCTCCGGCGGTGGCTTCCCGTCCTCGCCTGGGGCAGCGTGATCTCCCTCTTCTCGACCGGCTACTTCACGGGCGAGGCGACCGGGAAGATCATCCTGCCCATCCTCGGGACGCTCTTCCCCGGCGCCAGCCCCGCCGAGCTCGTCGCCATGCACCGCTTCGTCCGGAAGCTCGGCCACTTCACGGAGTACCTCATCCTGAGCGTGCTGCTCTACCGGGCGCTCCGCGGCGGACGCCGCTGGAGCCTCCCTGCGGCCGCGACGGCCGTCGGGGTCGCGGGCCTCTACGCGGTCGTCGACGAGCTCCATCAGCTCTTCGTTCCCGGACGCACGGCCGCGGCGAGCGACTGCCTGATCGACGTGTCGGGCGCGGCCGCCGGCCAGGGGCTGCTCGCGGTCTTCGGCCGCCTGCTCCGCGGCTAGGAAGCCGACCCAAGACTTCGTCTTGGGTCGGAAAGCGAGGATGTGCGCCGGGTGAGCACGCGACCGTCATGCCGCGGCCGGCGAAGCCGGCGCGGCAAAACGAGCCGGACACGTCAACGACCCGAAGCCCGCAGGCCAAGACGGGGACAGCGCGTGTCGGTTTGCCGCGCTGGCTTCGCCAGCCGCGGCACGACGGCCGCGCGTGATACCGACGCCACATGCTCGCGTCCGTTTCGCGACCCAAGAAGTCTTGGGTCGCGCTCCTAGCGCGCGAGGGCTTCCTTCAAGCGCCGGAGCCGCTCGAGCCGCGCGGCGACGTCGGCCAGCATGCCCGTCAGCGCGGCGATCCGCGCGCGCATCTCGTCCAGCTCGTTGCTCGAGACGGCTTCGAGCGCCGACCGGAGCCGCGCGTGCGCGGCGAGCGTCCCTTGGAGACCATCCAGGCCCGTGCCCGACAGCCGCACGCGCAGTTCCTCGGCAAAGCGCGAGATCGCCTCGAGGGCCCGGAGCAGCTCCGCGCCGCCCTCGCCTACCGTATTCGCCAGCGCGAGCCACATGCCGGGTCTAGAGAGCGGAGGGTCGAGCAAGCGTCATGCCACGACGGTCGCCGCCTACGGCCGCCGAAACACACTTCGCAACGGCACGCGCCCGCTTGTCGCGCGGCGAAAAATTGACTGCCCCCGGGGCCTGATATATGCGTCCCCGGACATGCGGTCAGGATGCGGGGCGTGGCTCGTGGCGATGCTCGCGCTCGCCGCCTGCGGAAAGGGTCCGCCGGAGGCGACGGCGCCGGCCGAGCAGGGAGCGTCGTCGAAGGCGAAGGCGGACACCGCGCCCGGGGAGGTGGTCGCGCGGTATCAGGGGCGCCAGCTCACCACCGACCAGGTCCGGCAGGAGATGGAGCGCTTGCCCGCGCCCTCCCGCGCCTACGTGACCGCACCCGAGCGCAAGCGGCAGTTCGTCGAGAACCTGATCCTCAACGATCTCCTGTTCGACGAGGGCAAGAAGGCCGGCTACGACCGCGACCCGGAGATCGAGCGGCAGGTGAATGACCTCCGCAAGCGGCTCGTCGTCCAGCGGGTCATGCGCCAGTATCAGACCCCGCCCGAGGTCACCGACGATCAGGCGCGCGCCTACTACGACGAGAACCCCACCCTCTACTCGACCACACAGATTCACGCGAGCCACATCCTGGTGAAGGATGAGGACACCGCCAAGCAGATCCTGGCGGAGCTCAAGGAGCACCCGGAGAAATTCGCGGACATCGCCAAGGAGAAATCGACCGATACGGGAAGCGCCCAGAAGGGCGGAGACCTCGGCACATTCGGCCAGGGGCGGATGGTGCCGGAGTTCGAGCGCGTTGCCTTCGCCTTGCAGCCCGGGCAGCTGAGCGACGTGGTCAAGACCCAGTACGGCTACCACATCATCATGGTCAGCGAGCGGAAGGAAGGCGAGCGCAAGCCGTTCGACTCGGTGAAGGAGCAGATCAAGGCGACGCTCCGCAACAAGCAGCTCCAGGACCAGATGCAGGGCCACTTCGACGCGCTCAAGCGCGATGCCGGTTTGACGCTCGACGAGGCCGCTCTCGCACGCATCACGCCGCCCGCCGGCGGGCCGCCGGTGCCGGCTGGCGGGCACTAGGGCTGACCCCGATTCATTGACGTCCCGGACCGCTCCCTGCTAACGCGGTCTTCACGGTCCGCACCGAGCGCGGAGGGGAGGGGCGCGTATGGTCGCACGGCAGCGGCGCGGTCTCAACGACGGTCCTCGGGCCGTCGCCGGCCCGAGCATCACCGTGGCGCTCTGCCTGGCAGCCCGCGCCCTCGCCGGGCTGGTGCCGGGCGGCGGCGGTAGAGCGGCGAACGACTGTCTCGTCGAGCTCGGCGTGTGCGACGGGAGGGCCGTCACCGGCTCCCCAGCCACCTGCACGGCATGCGATCCAGCCTGCGACGCCGACGGGGCGCGCGATGCCTGCCGTTTCCATCTCGCCCTTTGCGTCAACCAGCGCGAGGCCACCTGCAGCTCCACCCCTCTCGTGCGCGCCGTCGCGAAGGTGAAGGGCAAGGGCCTGCCGCTGCCGCCCCTCGACGGCACCGCCTCCTGCGGATCCTTCACCGAGGTCCTGGTGAAGGCGAGAGGACGGAAGCCGGGTCGAGCCGTCGTCACGCTGCGGGGCGTCTCGAAGGGCCGGCCGCAGCGGACCGACAAGGACCGCGTCGTCCTCGTCTGCAAGCCGCGTCCAGCGTCCGAGCCGTGTCCGGCCCCCTCGCCGACGTGCTGCTGTCCAGGGGGCCCGCCCGCGAAGCTGTCCTTCACCACCGCGGTCGGAGCGGGCAAGTGCGGACACCTGGATGCGGACGGCACCTCGGATTTCTTCTCGCTCGGCTGCGGCGGCCTCTACTTCGGTGGTGCGAACGTGGCGGTGCCGCTTCCCGCCCTCATCCCCGACATGGGAACACTGCTGCTCGACGTCACCTGCAGCGGCACGACATTGACGCTCAAGGCCACGACCCCCGAGGCGACCAGCATCCGGACCTGCACGAGCATGGGGTGTCTCTTCGGACCGCCCATCCCGCTCCCGGACGGCAATCACGGCCAGGCGGCGGCCAGCACGTGTCTGATCAACGTGGTGGCCAGGGACGCGTCGGGAACGGCGGATTGCGCGACCGGCGTCACGCAGCTTCTCGACCTCCCGCTCAACGCCGACCTCTACCTCGACGGCGACCTCTTCAAGAACCGCTGCGACGGCGGCTCGACGCCCGGCGCGGCGTGCGCGACGGTGGGCTCCCCCTGCGCGGGCGGCGGGACCTGCGCCAACGACACCGGACGCTGTCGGGGCGGGGCGACCCCGGGCCGCGACTGCGAGGCCGATGGCGACTGCGGCGGCGGCACCTGCGAGACGGGTCGATGCGTCGGCGGCTCCGCTCCCGGCGTCGGCTGCATCACCGACGCCGGTTGCCAGGGCGACGGCGCGCGCTGCGACACGATGATCCAGCCCTGTCCGATCTGCAATGCGATCACGCAGAAGTGCCAGGGTGGCCCGAACGACGGCCTCGATTGCACGTCTGGCGATTCGGTCATCAACGGAAGCTTCCCCACCAGCCACGACTGTCCGCCGCCGCAGGACAGGAAGATCGGCGCGCTGGCGATCGCCTTCGCGCTCACCTCCGGCACCGCAACGAGCACGGCCAGCGACTTCGCCACTCAGACCCACGTCTTCTGTGGCCGCTGCCGGAAGCCCGCAGGCGGTTTCAAGACCGTGCCGTGCAGCGGGAACAACCCCGACTGCTCGTGCGCCTCGGACGCTGACTGCGCGGACGAGGGAGACTTCACCGCGTGCCAGCAGGCGAATGCGGGCGCATTCACGATGCTGGCGGCCGCACGGACGATCGCCGAGAGCGGCGTGCACGCCGGCACCTTGCGGACGGGCGGTGTGCCGAGCCCGTCGACGCTGGTCAGCGTTTTCTGCATTCCGCCGAGCCTCAATCTCCTGGTCGACGGCGCTTCGAACCTGCCGGGCCCGGGAGCGGTCAGCCTGCGGGGAACGATGGCGGCGCTCCCGTGAGCGCCCTCAGCGAAGCTCGACCCAGGGTCCCGCGGCGCGTGCTTCGACGCTGCCCACGACGACCGCCGCCACCCCGGCGGCCGCGAGCGCGGCGAGCGCACGCGCCGCATCCGTCTCGGACAGCGCGGCGAGGAGCCCGCCCGACGTCTGCGGGTCGAACGCCGCCTCGACGAGGTCCGCCGGCAGCCTGGGCGCGACGCGGACCTTGTCGGCCAGCCAGTCGCGGTTCCGCCGGCAGCCACCCGTCAGATGACCCTCCGCGGCGAGGCGGCGCGCCCCGGGGAGGAGGGGAAGGCGCTCGGCCGTGAAGGCCAGGCGGGCGTCGCTGCCGTGCGCCATCTCGTAGGCGTGGCCGAGGAGGCCGAACCCGGTCACGTCGGTGCACGCGTGCACGGCGAAGGCGCCGAGCACCCGCGCCGCGGGACCGTTGAGCGCCGCCATCGTTGCCACCGCGGCGGCGTGCTCCGCCGCCGTGCCCGCCCCGTGCTTGATGGCCGTTGCGACGATGCCCGTCCCGAGCGGCTTGGTGAGGACGAGCGCGTCGCCCGGCCGCGCACCCACGTTGCGCAGGATGCGGTCGGGGTGCACGAATCCCGTCACCGCCATCCCGAACTTGATCTCGTCGTCGACCACCGTGTGGCCGCCGACCACCACGACGCCCGCTTCCTCCGCCTTGGCGAGCCCGCCACGCAGGATCTCGCGCAGCACCTCGAGCGGGACACCCTGCTGGGGGAAGCACGCGATGTTGAGCGCGGTCCGTGGCTCGCCGCCCATCGCGTAGACGTCCGAGAGCGCGTTGGCGGCGGCGATCGTCCCGAACTCGAAGGGATCGTCGACGATGGGCGTGAAGAAGTCGACGGTCTGCACCAGCGCCAGGTCGGGAGCGATGCGGAACACCCCGGCGTCGTCGGCCGTCGAGGTGCCGACCAGCAGATCGGGGTGCACGACTTGCGGCAGCCCCGCGAGGATGCGCGACAGGTCCGCCGGACCCAGCTTGCCGGCTCAACCGGACGCACGGGCCCGCTCGGTCAGCCGGAAGAGCTCCGGCCGCGTATGCGAGCCGCTCCGACCTTCGGCCATTGGGCGAGCTTAGCAGATCCCGGGACCCGTGCGCCTAGCTAGCGGCGCAGCTTGCGCAGGTCGCCGACGCGGACGGTGACGCCGGTCCGGTCGCACCAGTCGAGGAAGGCGATCGCGAACTTGCGGCTCGCGCCGATCAGGTCACGAAACGTGGCGGCCGTGATGTCGCCGTGCCGGCGGCAATGCTCGACCACGATCGCCTTCGCCTCCTCCGCGGCGCCGCGCGCGTAGTAGAGGTCGGGGGCGATGCGGGTGATGCGGCCCTCGCTCTCGAGCACGCCGAGCACCTCGCCGAGCGGGCTCCGGCCCACGCCCGTCGCCTCCTCGATCTGCCGGAGATCGGGAGGCGTGAAGCGCCCCTCGGCGAGCAGGCGCTCGACGCGCTCGCCGAGGGCCCGGGCGTCCGCGCCGAGCCTCACCCGATGCTCCGGCGAGCGCACCACGCTCTCCTCCCGGAGGAGCCGTCCGGCCCCGACCAGCCGGTCGATGCACCAGCGGAAGATGCGCGGCGGTACGTCCCACGGCAGGCCCGTGCGCAGGCTCTCCATGTCGAGCCCGGGCGCGAGCGGCTGCTCCCGATGGGCAGCCGCAACCGCGCCGACCGCGCTCTCCTCGAGGCGCCGCCACATGGCCTCGGTGGTGTACGCCTCCGGGCTCGATCCCTCGGGGATCGGCACGACGCCGGGCGCCGCGGCCAGCGCCGCCCTGGCCTCCTCCTCGCGCAGGTTCAGCGCCTGCCCGACGGTGGCGAGGTCGCTGGCGAACTCGGGCGCGAGCTCGAGGAAGGCTCGGGCAGCCGTCGCCTGGTCGCTCCGGCGCAGCGCCTGGAGCCGTTCGAGCAGCTGGCCCTCGCTCCGGCGATGGCGAGCCGCGAACGGGTTCACCACCTCGCCCCCACCGAGCGTCCCGCGCGCCGTCTCGTCGCGCAGGATGAAGCGGTCGCCGCGCATGCCGAGCACGGGCTCGGCGAGCGCGATCTGCGCCCAGCCGCTCGTCCGCGGCTCGAGCGCCGACCCGCCGCCCAGCACGATGAGCTTGCCGATGACCTCAGCGGTGCCCAGGTGGAACCGCACCCGGCCGTGGCTCGAGAGGGGGCGGCGGGCTGCGGACCGGACCTCGACCCAGGCGTCGAGCCGGTCGGTCACGCGCTCGATCCGCTCGTCGCAGACGACGTGGCCGCGGCCGAGGTCCTCCCGCTCGACGCCGGCGAGGTTCATGGCGACCCGCTGGCCGTGCCCGGCGCTCCGCACGGGCACACCGTGACTCTCGAGGCTGCGCACCCGGGCCCGCTCCGCGCCCGGGAGCACGCGCACCGTGTCGCCCTCGGACACGGTGCCCGCGATCGCCGTGCCGGTGACCACGACCCCGTGCCCCCGCATCACGAAGGCACGGTCGACGGGCATGCGAAAGTAGCCGGGCGGCGCCGGCCCGGGCGGGGCCGCGAGCTGCGACGCGATCTCGGCGCGGAGCAGGTCGAGTCCCTCGCCCGTCAGCGTCGACACGGGGATGATGGGCGCGCCTTCGAGCGTCGTGTCGAGCGTGAGGATCTCGATCTCCTCGCGCACGGCCGCCACGCGTGGCGCGTCCACCAGGTCGATCTTGGTGAGCACGAAGATGCCGCGCCGGACGCCGAGGAGGTGCAGGATATCGAGGTGCTCCTCGGTCTGCGGCATCACCCCGTCGTCGGCCGCCACCGTGAAGAGGACGAGGTCCATGCCATGCGCGCCGGCGAGCATGTTGCGGATGAACCGCTCGTGGCCGGGCACGTCGACGATCCCCGCCCGCGCCCCTCCCGGCCCTTCGAGGTAGGCGAAGCCGAGGTCGATCGAGATGCCGCGCTCCTTCTCCTCCTTCAGGCGATCGGTATCCTGCCCGGTGAGCGCCCGGATGAGCGACGTCTTGCCGTGGTCGATGTGCCCCGCCGTCCCGATGATGAGGGGCATCCGTCAGCCGAGGTCGACGGCGAGCTCGTGGGCGTCGAAGATGGCGCGCAGGTCGAGCAGGAAGCGACCGTCGTGGACGCGGCCGATCACGGGCGGGCGGGCGGCCCGGAAGCGGGCGGCGATGCGCTCGGCGGGGACGTCGGGGTGGTCGATCACGAGCGCACGGCTCGGGAGCGGCACGACGGGTACGGCGCCGCTGCCGACCTCGCCATCGGCCGCGACCACCTCGACGCGGTAGCCGGGTCCGAGGCGCGCCGCGACCAGCGGCGCCGCCGCCCGGCCGACCGCCTCCATGTCGGCGACGGGGCGCGTCAGGAGCCGGAACGTCGGCAGGGTGGCCGCGAGGTCGGGCGACTCGCGGTAGAGACGGAGGGTGGCGCCGAGCGCCGCGATGGTGAGCTTGTCGGGGCGGAGCGCCCGGCGAAGCGGGTTCGACGCGAGGCGAGCGACGAAGTCCCGGCGACCGACGATGATGCCCGCCTGCGGCCCGCCGAGCAGCTTGTCGCCGCTGAACGTCACCAGGTCGGCGCCGGCCGCGATGCGCTCGCGGACCACGGGCTCGCGCGGCAACCCCCAGGCGGCGAGGTCGACGAGCGCGCCGCTGCCGAGGTCCTCCACCACCGGGATGCCCGACGCGCGCCCGAGCGCGACCAGCTCGGCGAGCTCGACCGAGGCGGTGAAGCCGACGATCCGGTAGTTGCTGGTGTGGACCTTCAGCAGGAGCGCCGTGTCGGGGCCGATGGCGCGGCGGTAGTCGTCGGCGTGCGTGCGGTTCGTCGTCCCCACCTCGCGCAACCGAGCGCCGCTCCTCGCCATGATGTCGGGCATCCGGAAGGCGCCGCCGATCTCGATCAGCTCGCCGCGCGACACCACGACCTCGCGGCCCCCGGCGAGCGTGTCGAGGACCAGGAGGACGGCCGCCGCGTTGTTGTTCACCACCAGGCTCGCCTCCGCGCCGGTAAGCGTCCCGAGGTCGTCGGCGAGCAGCGTGTCCCGGTCGCCGCGCCGCCCGCTCGCGAGGTCGAGCTCGAGGTTCACGGCGGCGCGCGCCGCGTCCGCGAGCGCCGTGACCGCCTCCTCGGCGAGCGGCGCGCGCCCGAGGTTGGTGTGCAGGACCACGCCCGTCGCGTTGATGACGCGCCTCAGGCGCGGCGTGGAAGCTTCTTCCAGGCGCGTCCGAACGCGCTCGAGGATCTCCTCGTCCGGCGGCACGCGGCCGCCGTCCCCCGCCGTGCGACGGACGTCGTCGAGGACCGTCCGCGTGGTCTCGACCACGTGCTCCCGCCGGTAGCGGGCCGCCAGCGCGGCGCCGGCCGGGGCGCTCAGCAGCCGCTCCACGGACGGGATGGCCCGGCGCGGGTTCGGCATCGAGCTCGCCACCTCCGCATGGTGCCTGAGCGTGCACCCCGTCGACAAGGCCGGGCCGGCGGCACCCTCTGCTTGTTCGCGGCCCACCGGCGTGAGATTGATGAGCCGTGCGCGCCCTCGTTACCGATTTCAGCGCCCCGAAGCTCGTCCTGACGAGCCTGCTCGGGCGGGTCGACAAGCGGCTCTTCTTCGGGCCCCATTCCACGTTCGCCTTGAAGGACCTCCCCGATCCCGAGCTGCCGGCGCCGGACTGGGTGACGATCCGGACCCGTCTCTGCGGCATCTGTGGCAGCGATTACAAGCAGGTGTTCCTCAACGGCAGCGTCGCGAACCCGATGACCGCGCTCATCTCCTTTCCCCAGGTCCTCGGCCACGAGGTGGTTGGCACCATCGAGCGCGTCGGCCCCGGGGTGCGAGCGCGACGCGCCGGCGAGCGCGTGGTCCTCAACCCCTGGCTCTCCTGCGCGCCGCGCGGCATCGATCCGCCGTGCCCCGCCTGCCGGGAGGGGCAGTACTCCATCTGCCACAACTTCGCGCGCGGCGTCCTGCCGCCCGGCATCCACACCGGCAACAGCAGCAAGGCGACCGGCGGCTTCGCGCCGCACGTGCCCGCGCACGAATCGATGTGCATGCCGGTGCCCGATGCCGTGAGCGACGAGCAGGCCGTGCTCGCAGACCCCTTCTCGGTGTCGCTGCACGGGTTCCTGAAGCGCCGACCGGCGCCCGGCGCGACGGTCCTCGTGTACGGCTGCGGCACGCTCGGGCTGATCGCGATCGCCATCCTTCGCGCACTCGCGCCCGCGACGCGCGTGATCGCCATCGCCCGCTTCCCGCACCAGAAGGCGCTCGCCGAGCGCTTCGGCGCCGCGCTCGTCCTGCCCCACGAGCCGCTCGAGCCCCTGATCGAGCGGCTCGGCGCCGAGACGGGGGCCCAGCTGATGCGGCCGTGGCACGGCGCGCCCTGGCTGCACGGCGGCGGCGTTGGCGTCGTCTACGACACCGTCGGCTTCCCCGAGACGGTGGAGGTCGCCCTGCGCGTCGCCGCCCCCCGCGCCTCGGTCGTCGTGACGGGCGTCGAGAGCCCGAAGCGCTTCGAGTGGACCCCACTCTACTTCAAGGAGATCGAGGTCGTCGGCTCCAATGCCTTCGGCGTCGAGGAGTTCGAGGGCCGGCGGCGGCACGCGATGGAGATCTACTTCGAGCTGGTGGCGAGCGGCCGGATCGACGTGACGCCCGTCATCACGCACCGCTTCGCGCTCGACGACTACCGCCGGGCGTTCCTGGCCTGCGCGGAGCAGGGAGCTTCGGGGGCGGTGAAGGTGCTCTTCACGTACGGCGATGGCGGAACGGGAGGCGGTCGCCACTGAGCTGGTCCGGCGGCTGCGCGCCGCCGGTCACGAGGCGTACCTCGCGGGCGGGTGCGTCCGGGACCGGCTGCTCGGCCGCGAGCCGCTCGACTACGACATCGCGACGAGCGCGCCGCCCGAGACCGTGCAGGCGCTCTTCCCACGCACCGTCCCCGTCGGCGCCCAGTTCGGCGTCGTGCTGGTCATCGCCGACGGCATGCCGGTCGAGGTCGCGACCTTCCGCTCCGACGCGGCCTACGTCGACGGGCGGCGGCCGAGCGCCGTCCACTTCGGCTCGGCGCGCGAGGACGCGCGCCGCCGCGACTTCACGATCAACGCGCTGTTCCTCGACCCGCTGACCGGCGAGGTGGTCGACTTCGTCGGCGGGCAGGCGGACCTGCGGGCCGGCATCATCCGCGCCATCGGCGATCCCCGCGCCCGGATCGCCGAGGACCGCCTCCGCATGCTGCGTGCCATCCGGCTCGCCGCCCGGCTCGACTTCACGATCGAGCCCCTGACCCTCGAGGCGATCCGCGCCGCCGCCGCCACGGTGACCGACATGGCGGCCGAGCGCATCGGGGACGAGGTCGTCAAGATCCTCACCGAAGGCGCGGCGCGCCGGGGCTTCGAGCTGCTGGCCGCGACGAGCCTCCTCACCGCGGTGCTCCCCGAGGTGGCCCGCATGCAGGGGATCGAGCAGTCGCCGGACTACCACCCCGAAGGCGACGTGTTCCGCCATACGCTGCTCGCCATCGAGCAGCTCCCCGCCGGCGTGAGCGAGACCCTCGCGCTCGGCCTTCTCCTTCACGACGTCGGCAAGCCGGTCACCGCCGCCCGTCGCGACAACCGCATCACCTTCTACGGCCACACCACGGTGGGCGCCGAGCTGGCGGTCGCGATCTGCCAGCGCCTGCGGCGCAGCCGCGCGACCTGGGAACGCGTCGCGTATCTGGTGACCAACCACCTGCGCCTCGTCGACGCCCCCGAGATGCGGCTCTCCACGTTGAAACGGCTGTTGCGGCACGAGGGGTTCGACGAGCTGCTCGCGCTCGCGCGCATGGACGCGCTCGCGTCCAACCGCGATCTCCGCTACGTCGAGTTCTGCGCGCAGCGGCGTGCCGAGCTGGCGCGCGAGGAGATCCGCCCGCCCCGGCTCCTCGGCGGGGACGACCTGATCGACCTCGGCTATCAGCCCGGGCCGCGCCTCGGGGAGATCCTGCGCGCGCTCGAGGAGGCGCAGCTCGAGGGCGAGGTCACGAGCCGGGTCGAGGCGGAGCGGTTCGTGCGCAGCCGCTTCCCGCCGTGAGCCGAGCGCCTAGCGGAGGCCCTGAAGGTAGCGGAGCAGCAGCCGGACGCCGAACCCCGTGCCGCCGCGGGGCGCGTACGGGAGGTCCTTGTCGGTGAAGGCCGGTCCGGCGATGTCGAGATGGGCCCAGCGCACCCCTTCGACGAACTCCGCCAGGAAGAGCGCGCCGATGATCGTGCCCGCGTCGCCGCCGCCCACGTTCCGGAGATCGGCCACCGGGCTCTTCAGGTCCTCGCGGTACTCGGGCACCAGAGGCAGCTGCCAGAGCGGCTCGCCGGCGGCCCGGCCGGCGGCGACCAGCTGGTCGACGAGCCGCTGGTCGTTGCCGAGCACACCGGCGTAGAGCGTGCCGAGCGCCACGCGCGCCGCCCCCGTCAGCGTCGCGAGGTCGATGACGGCATCGGGCTGCGCGCGGCAGGCGAGCGCGAGCGCGTCGGCGAGCACGAGGCGGCCCTCGGCGTCGGTGTTGAGGACCTCCACCGTCTTGCCGTTCGCGTACCGGATCACGTCGCCCGGCTTCTGGGCGCGCCCGCCCGGCAGGTTCTCGCTGGCCGGGACGTAGCCGGTCACGTCGACTGGAAGCCCGAGCTCGGCCGCGGCCGCCACGGCCCCGATGACCGTCGCGCCGCCCGCCATGTCGTACTTCATCGTCTCCATGGCCTTCGGCGGCTTGAGCGAGAGTCCTCCGGAATCGAAGGTGATGGCCTTGCCGACGAGCGCGACGCGCGCGCGCGCGTCGCTGGCGGCGTAGTGCAGCTTCACGAAGCGCGGCTCCTCGCGGCTGCCGCGCGCCACGGCGAGCAGGCCGGCCAGGTTCTCGCGTGCGATGCGCTTCTCGTCCCAGACCTCGACCTCGAGTCGCGGCACCCCGTTCGCGAGCTCCTCCGCCTGGGCGGCGAGGTAGCGCGGCGTGGCGACCGACGCGGGCTCGTTCACCAGGTCGCGCACGCGCAGCACATGCGGCACCACCGTCTCGACGCTCCGCAGAGCGGCGCGGGCCGCGGCGGCCGGTGGGATCGGATCGCCGACGAGCAGGAGGCGGTCGACCCGCCCGCGGTCGGTGCGCTCCGACTTGTAGCGGTCGAAGCGATAGCCGGCGAGCAGGAACCCTTCCGCAGCCGCCGTGATCACCTCGGCGTCGCCGGCGGGCCAGCCGAGGTGGATCGCGACCCGGCGGGCACCTTGCCGCTCGGCTTCGCGGCGGGCCCGCGCCCCGAGCCGGCGCCACACGTCGCCGCTCGCCGGTCCGCGTCCGAGCCCCATCAGCGCGATCGCTCGGTTCCGTGCCCCGTCGGCCTGATGCACCAGGGCATCGTCGGGTCGCCCGCGGAAGGCGACCGCGGCCGCGCGCCGCCGGAGGACCCTCGCCAGGGCGCGGTCGAGTCCTTGGAGCGCGCGTCCGATCTCGCCCTCGGCGGCGGGGAGGACGAGCAGGTCGGCGGCGGCCACGTCGGGCCCGCCGCGCCGGAGCTGGAGGGCGATCATGCCTTGAAGGTCTTCTTGGCGAGGTAGAAGATCGCCGCCCCGGCGCCGGCATAGGCGAGGATGCCCTCGACCAGGCCGAGCCCCGTGGTGAGGGCAAAGACCAGGGCAACGAGCGCCGTCCCGATCACGGCCACGGTCCGCTCGATGTGCTCCTCCCGGGCGCGCGCCGCTTCCACGTGCCGCGCGACCTCGGCGCCGCATGCCGGACAGCGTCCGGCGGGCTTGCGGACGAGCCGCGCCCCGCAGCCCGGACAGACGATCTTCAGGCGCAGGGGCACGCCGGCACTCTAGCGCATCCCGGCGGACAAAAACAAAAAGGGCGGGAGCTGAAACCCAGCTCCCGCCCTACCAACCGCCACCCCTCAGTCGTCGCCGCTCGCCTGCCGCAGCTCGCCGCGCTCGTCGTCCGTGCGCAAGGCGACGACGCGCTTCTCGCCCTGGCCGCGCCGCGCACGCTCCTTCCACGCGTGCAAGCCGCGCCGCACGTACTCCGAGTCGATGTCGAGCACGTCGCAGATGTTCTCGAACGAGAAGAGCCAGGTGCGATCGCGATCCTCGATCCACTCCTCCGCCTCGCGGAACAGCTGCTGGCCGCGCGTCTCCTGCGCCGCGGCCTGCTTCCGGTACACGTCCACCGCATCCTCCAGCACGGCGATCATCAGGCGCCGTTCGCCGTCGTGCTCTACCCGGCGGCGGACGCGATCGAAGTACTGGGACGGCAAGAGCGTATCGGGCTGGAACAGCCCGCCGAGCCGCTCCTCGGCCGTGTGATCACGTTCCTTCATGGCTTTCCGAGCCAATTGTAACACCGATGGTGGCGAATGGTCGTGACGGTGCGTTCCTACAACCGTGAGTTAGACGATGCCGCGGATGTCGTATTCAAGGGCGTGGGTACGGCATCCGCTGGCACCGGAGGCCGCCGGACGTCGGCGATCGTCGTGTTTTCGAAGAGATCCATCACGCGCCGCTGGCCCTCACGCCACACCCGGTTCATGCCGCAGGCGCCGAGCAGGAAGCAGTCCGGGTGCTCTCCCACGCAGACGTTGAGCGAGATCGGCCCCTCCACCGCCTCGATCACGTCCCGGAAGGTGACCCGATCGGCTGGGCGGGCGAGCACGTATCCTCCGTGCGGTCCGCGCCGCGAGCGGACGAGCCCCTTGTGGATCAGCTCGCGGACGATCTTCTCGAGAAACTGGCGCGGGACCCGCTCCCGGGCCGCGATCTCGGCGACCGAGCACGCACGGTCGCTGGTCTCCTCGTTGGCGAGGTGAATGACCGCGCGGAGCGCGTAGTCGATCTTCCGGCTCACCTGCATGATCGCCATGGCCGAACCCTCCTATGATTCCCGCTGGTCCACCCACGCCATCTGGATGCGCTCGAGCTTTCCCTCGCTGGACGCCTTCGGATCGTCGGCGAAGTCCGGCAGCGCGCACACCCAGCGGTGGAGATCGGTGAAGCGGACGGTCAGCGGGTCGACGTCGGGATGCGCCGCCGCCAGCTGCTCCGCGATGTCTTCTGCGTCTTCCCACCTGAGCGCCATGCCGACTCAGAGCTCCTCGAGGCGCCGACTCGCGAGCGCCTCTCTCAGCGACTCGTCCATGATGCGGCGGGCGAAGGGCTCGCTCGTGCGGCTGAGGGCTTCGACCGTATCGCGGATGCGAACGTAGTCCTCCCCCGCCCTGGCTGCCTCGAGCGCGCCCACCGCGGCGCCGATCTCGTCCGCTTCCCCGGGCACCAGGAGTGACCCGTGCGCGGCGAGCGACTGGCGCGTCGCGGCGAGGATGACGTCGGCCTCGACGCGCGCCTCGCGGAGCTGCCGCTGGCGGACGTCGTCCTCGGCATGGTCGATCGACTCCTCGAGCATGCGCTCCAGCTGGTCTTCGGTGAGGCCGTAGGACGGCTTCACCTCGACGGAGCGCTCGAGCCCGGTGCGCATGTCGGCAGCGGTGACGCTCAGAATCCCGTTGGCGTCGACCAGGAACGTCACCTCGAGCCGCGGCACGCCGGCAGGCAACGGCGTGACGGGGATCTTGAAGCGCGCGAGGCTGCGGTTGTCGGCCGCCAGCTCCCGCTCGCCCTGGAGCACGTGGATGTCCACCGACGTCTGGCTGTCGACCGCGGTGGTGAACGTCTCCTTGACGCTCGCCGGGATCGTCGTGTTGCGGTCGATGAGACGCGTGAACACGCCGCCCATGGTCTCGATGCCCAGCGACAGCGGCACGACGTCGAGGAGGAGCATGTCCCGCCGGCCGCCCGAGAGGATGCCGGCCTGGATACCGGCGCCCAGGGCCACGACCTCGTCCGGGTCGATGTCGACCAGCGGCGGCCGGCCGAAGATCTCGTCGATCTGGCGGCGGACGAGCGGGACGCGCGTCGAGCCGCCCACCGCGACGACCTCGCGGACGTCACGGGCCTCGACGCCCGCGTCCTTGAGCGCCTGGCGGCACGGCGTGACGGTGCGCGCGACGATGTCGCGGATCAAGCGCTCGAACTCTTCCCGGCCGATGGGGGCGCGGGCCTGGCGGCCGATCTCGGGCAGCTCGAGCGCGACCTCGGTCCGCTCGACCGCGGAGAGCTCCTGCTTGGCGCGTTCGGCGGCGGCGCGCGCCCGCGCCCGCACGGACGGCCGCGCGGCGAGCTCCGGAGGCAGCTCGGCGAGGACCACCTCGGCCAGCCGCGCGTCGAGGTCGTCGCCGCCAAGACGGGTGTCGCCGTTCGTGGCCAGCACCTCGAAGATCCCGCCGCGGAGCTTCAGGATGGAGATGTCGAAGGTGCCGCCCCCGAGGTCGTAGACCGCGATCGTCCCCTCCTCGCCCTTGTCGAGCCCGTAGGCGAGCGCCGCCGCGGTCGGCTCGTTCACGAGACGCAGCACCTCGAGGCCGGCGAGCCGCCCGGCGTCCTTGGTCGCCTGGCGCTGGCTGTCGTTGAAGTACGCCGGCACCGTGACCACGGCCTTGGTGACGGGGTCCCCGAGCGCGTGCTCGGCCCAGCGCTTGAGCTCGCGCAGGATGAGCGCCGACACCTCGGGCGGCGTCACCTCACGGCCCTCGACCACGAAACGGACCACACCCCGGCCCCCCTCCACGAAGCGATACCGCCGGCGATCCTCGTCGCTCACGTGCTCGAAGCCGAGACCCATGAAGCGCTTCACGGAGAGGATCGCCTCGAAGGGACGATCGGGCGCGAGCTCGCGCGCCCGCCGCCCGACGACCACCTCGCCGCCGGGCAGGAAGGCGACGGCCGAAGGCAGGAGCCGCGCGCCGGTCTCGGGTTCGGCCAGCACCCGCGGGCCGTCCTCGCCGAGCACGGCCACGAGGCTGTTGGTGGTGCCGAGATCAATGCCGACGATCCGCTCCACTCACGTCTCCCAGCGCCGACTCGATGTCGCCGAGCAGCGTCCGCAGGTATGCGATCTCGGAGAGTCGCCGCTTGAGCTCGCCGAGCAAGCCGTCGCCGTTCCGCCCCGCGTACAGGTCCGCGAGGCCGTCCCTGAGCGCCCCGAGGCGGGCGGCGAGCGCATCCCGTACCCTGCTCACCTCGTCCCGCAGCTCCGAGGTCGGGCTCGTGCGCAGCTCCTCGAGCCTCTCCTGCGTCTCGAACACGTCTGCCGCGAGCGCCGGCGGCACCTCCTTGTTGTCGACGTGGAGGGGGTTGCCGTGCAGCTCGAGCCAGTATCGCCCGCGCGCCACCGGATCCCGCAGCGTGCGGTACGCCCGGTTGAGGGCCGCGCTGGCTGCCTCGCTCAGCTCGCGGGCCCGGGGGTCGGCCGTCTGGTGGCGATCGGGATGGAGGGCGCGCGACAGCGCATGGTAGCGGCCCTCGAGGTCGGCGCCGTCGAGCACTAGCTGCCGGCCGATGCCCAGCACGGCGAACAGGTCGCTGCCGGCAGGGAGCGGCTGCGGCGCCTCACAGCCGGGGCAGACGAGTCCGGTACCGATGCCGGTGCCGCACCGCCAGCATTGCCGTTCCTGCCGTTCGCTCCCGTCCATGCGTCGTCTGCCCCGGCATCTCCCGGTATCAGACCACGAACGAGGAGCCGCACCCGCAGGTGCGCTTCACGTTCGGATTCCGCAGGTTGAAGCCCGAGGACATGAGCTCGTCGGTGTAATCGAGCTCGGTCCCGTTGAGGTAGAGGAAGCTCTTGCGGTCGACGACGAGCTTGGCGCCGTCGCGCTCGAAGACTCGATCACCCTCGCGCGGGCGGTCGAGGTCCATCTTGTACGTGAGACCCGAGCAGCCGCCGCCGACCACCTTGACGCGCAGGCCCCCGTCGGGGAGACCCTTGTCCGCGACCAAGGCCTGGATCTTGCGCGCGGCCCCTTCGGTCAGCGAAACCACGGCCGGCCCTCAGCTCGCGGCCTTCGTCTCGCCCTTGGGCGCTTCGCGACGCCGCTTCCAGTCCGCGATCGCCGCCTTGATTCCGTCCTCCGCCAGCACCGAGCAGTGGATCTTGACGGGCGGCAGCGAGAGCTCCTGCACGATCTGGGTGTTCTTGATCTTCATCACCTCGTCGATCGTCTTGCCCTTGACGAGCTCGGTCACGTAGCTCGAGCTCGCGATCGCACTCCCGCATCCGAAGGTCTTGAAGCGGGCGTCCTGCACGATGCCGTCGTCGCTGATCTTGAGCTGCAGCTTCATGACGTCGCCGCACTCCGGCGCCCCCACGACGCCGGTGCCGACGTCCGGCTCGTCCTTCGCGAAGGAGCCGACGTTGCGGGGATTCGAGTAGTGATCCAGGACCTTCTCGCTGTATGCCATCACGCCCTCCGCGCTGATCGTTTCTCTCTGCTCACTCGCGCTGCCATGCGACCGACTTGAGATCGATGCCTTCCTTCGCCATCTCGTAGAGCGGCGAGAGCTCCCGCAGCCGGCGCACCTCGGCGACGACGCGCTCGGCCACGTAGTCGATCTCCTCGTCCGTGTTGAAGCGGCCGATCCCGAAGCGGATCGAGGTGTGCGCCAGCTCGTCGCCCACGCCGAGCGCCTTCAGCACGTACGACGGCTCCAGGGTGGCCGAGGTGCACGCCGACCCGGACGACACCGCGATCGGCGGCAGCGAGGCGGAGGCGGCGATCGGGTGCACGGAGCCGTTGAGTCCCATCAGGAGCGACTCCCCTTCGACGTACGCGAAGCTGAGGTTCAGGTTGCCGGGGAGGCGGTGCACCGGGTGGCCGTTCAGGTACACCTCGTCGAGCTGGGTGGAGATCAGATCCTTCAGGCGCTCGCGCAAGCGGAGCACGCGCTGCGCCTCGTCGGCCATGCTCTCCCGGCAGAGCTCGCACGCCTTGCCGAAGCCGACGATCGCCGGGACGTTGAGCGTGCCGGACCGCATCCCGCGCTCGTGCCCGCCGCCGTCGATGATGGCGGTCAGGCGCACGCGCGGGTTCTTCGAGCGGACGTAGAGCGCGCCGATGCCCTTCGGACCGTACATCTTGTGGGCCGACATCGAGAGCAGGTCGATGTGCATCGCCTCGACGTCGACCGGCAGCTTGCCGACACCCTGCGTCGCGTCGGTATGAAAGAGAACGCCCTTCTCGCGTGTGATCTTGCCGATCTCGGCGATCGGGTGGATCGTGCCCACCTCGTTGTTCGCGTACATGATCGAGACGAGCACGGTCTTGTCGGTGATCGCGCGCCGCACGTGGTCGGGGTCGACCATGCCGTAGTGGTCGACGGGCAGGTAGGTCACGGTGGCGAGGCCCTTGCGCTCGAGCGCGCGACAGGTGTCGAGCACGGCCTTGTGCTCGGTCACCGCGGTGACGACGTGGTTGCCCTTGTCCTTGTAGAACTCGACGACGCCCTTGATGGCCAGGTTGTCCGACTCGGTCGCACCGCTCGTGCAGACGATGTCCTTCGGCTTGGCGTTGATCAGCCGGGCGATCTGCTCCCGCCCCTGCTCGGCCGCCTTCTCGGCTTCCCAGCCGAACCCGTGGCTCCGGCTCGCCGCGTTGCCGAACGTCTGGGTGAAATACGGCAGCATCGCTTCCAGGACCCGCGGGTCCACCGGCGTCGTCGCGTGGTTATCCAGGTAGACGGCCTTGCTCGTCATCCGCGCTCGCCTCCAAACCGGATTATCCGGACCTGACAGGTCGACTATAGATGATGCCCCAGACCTGTCAAGGTCTGGGCGCGTCTCGGCACTCTAAGATACGCCGTTCTGAACAGCCGAAAACGCGCTCGATCGACGGAGCACCGCACCGAGAAATCGTCCGGTGTAGGAATGCTCGCACGCCGCGATCTCCTCGGGAGTGCCAGCGGCCACCAGGCGTCCGCCCCGCTCGCCGCCTTCGGGCCCCAGGTCGATGACGTGGTCCGCGCTCTTGATCACATCGAGGTTGTGCTCGATCAACAAAACCGTGTTCCCGATGTCTACGAGGCGGCCGAGGACATCGAGAAGCCTTCGGACATCGTCGAAATGCAGCCCCGTCGTCGGCTCGTCGAGCACGTAGAGCGTGCGGCCCGTCGCGCGACGGGCCAGCTCGCGCGCCAGCTTGACGCGCTGTGCCTCGCCTCCCGACAGCGTCGTGCCCGGCTGACCCAGGCGGATGTATTCGAGGCCCACCTCCCGCAGCGCGTCGAGCCGCACCCGCGCCGCGGGCACGTTGCCGAGGACGTCGAGCGCCTCGGCCACCGTCAGGTCGAGCACGTCGGCGATGCTGAGACCCTTGAACTGCACCTCGAGCGTCTCGCGATTGTAGCGCCGCCCGCCGCACACCTCGCAGGTGACGAACACGTCGGGCAGGAAATGCATCTCGATCGGGATCATGCCCTCGCCGGCGCACGCCTCGCAGCGACCGCCCTTCACGTTGAACGAGAAGCGGCCCGGCCCGTAGCCTCGGGTGCGGGCCTCCGGCAGCTGGGCGAAGAGCTCGCGGATGGGGGCGAAGGCCCCCGTGTACGTGGCCGGGTTCGAGCGCGGGCTCCGCCCGATGGGGGCCTGGCTGATCTCGATCACCTTGTCGACCAGCTGCCAGCCGACGAGGTCGCCGTGCGTGCCGGGCTCTTCCCGGCCGCCGCCGAGGCGGCGCGCGAGCGCGCGGTGGAGGGTGTCGATGACCAGCGTGCTCTTGCCGGAGCCCGACACACCGGTGACGCAGATCATGGTGCTGAGCGGGAAGTCGACGTCGACGTTCTGGAGGTTGTTGGCGCGCGCCCCGCGGATCCCGACGCTCCACCCGCTGCCGCGGCGCCGCTGCGCCGGGACCGGGATCTCCTCGGCGCCCGACAGGTAGCGGCCGGTGAGCGACGCCGGGTTCGCCATCACCGCCGCTGGCGGGCCCGTCGCCACCACGTGCCCGCCACCGACGCCCGCGCCGGGGCCCATGTCGACGACGTGGTCCGCGGCGAGGATCGTCTCCCGGTCGTGCTCGACCACGATCACGCTGTTGCCGAGGTCGCGCAGCTCGCGAAGCATGGCGAGGAGTCGCGCGTTGTCGCGCGGGTGGAGACCGATCGACGGCTCGTCCAGGATGTAGAGGACGCCGACCAGGCGCGAGCCGATCTGCGTGGCCAGGCGGATGCGCTGCCCCTCGCCTCCCGACAGCGTCGCGGCGCCCCGATCGAGCGTCAGATAATCGAGCCCCACCTCGATCAGGAACCCGAGGCGCGCGATGACCTCCTTCAGGATGGGCCGCGCGATCTCGGTCTCGGCGGGGGAGAGCTTCAGGTCGCGGAAGAAGGTCGCCGCGCCGGCGATCGAGAGGGCCGAGGCCTCGACGATGTTGCGCCCTCCGACGCGCACGAACCGGGTCTCGCGGCGGAGCCGCGCCCCCTCGCACGCCGGGCAGGGACGGTCGGTCACCAGCCCCTCGAGCTCGTCGCGCAGCCAGGAGGAGTGTGTCTGCCGCGCGCGCCGCTCGAGCAACGCGAGAATGCCGGGGAACGGGCGCCGCACGACCTGCCGCCGCCCGTTCCGCTGCCGCACGATCTCGACCTCCTGCTCGCCCGAGCCGTCGAGCACGAGCGATCGCACCGGCGCGGGGAGCTCCGCGAAGGGCGTCTCCGGGCGGAAGCGGTACTGCGCGGCGAGCGCGGCGAGGGTCGCCTCGAAGCCGGGCAGCGCGCGCAGGGCCGCCGCGGCGAGCGCCGCTGGCAGCGGCTTCTCGGGGCGCACGACGACGAGCGCCGGATCGAAGCGGCGCTGGACCCCGAGCCCGCCGCACGCGGGGCAGGCGCCGTGCGGGCTGTTGAAGGAGAAGAAGCGTGGGGAGAGCTCGGGGTAGGAGACCCCGCACACGGGGCAGGCGTGGCGCTCGCTGAAGAGGAGCGCGCGCGGCGCGGCCGCCCCGGGCTCGCTCGCCTCGGCGACCACGATGCCGCCGCCCTCGCGGAACGCCACCGCCAGCGAGTCGGCGAGGCGCCGCTCGATCCCGGGCCGGACGACGAGGCGGTCGACCAGGACCTCGATCGTGTGGCGCTGGCCCTTGGCGAGCGCGATCTCCTCGCCGAGCTCGCGCAGCGTCCCGTCGACGCGCACGCGGACGAAGCCGCCGCGACGGAGCGCGTCGAGCTCGGCCCGGTGCTCGCCCTTGCGGTCGCGAACCACCGGCGCATAGAGAAACAGCCGCGTGTCTGCGGCCAGCGCCAGCAGGCGATCGACGACCTGCTGCACGGTCTGCGCCGCGATCTCGCGGCCGCACTGGTAGCACACCGGGTGCCCCACGCGCGCGAACAGGAGCCGCAGGTAGTCGGCGATCTCGGTCACCGTGCCGACCGTCGAGCGCGGGTTCCGTCCCACGCCCTTCTGCTCGATGGCGATCGCCGGCGAGAGGCCCTCGATGCCGTCGCAGTCCGGCTTCTCCATCTGCTCGAGGAACTGACGCGCGTATGCGGAGAGCGACTCGACGTAGCGCCGCTGCCCCTCCGCGTAGAGCGTGTCGAAGGCGAGTGAGGACTTGCCGGAGCCCGAGAGGCCGGTGATGACCACGAGGCGGTCGCGCGGGATCTCGACGTCGATGTTCTTGAGGTTGTGCGCGCGGGCGCCGCGGACGACGATGCTGCCCGCCATCGGCCCGCCGCTAGCCGCCGAGCTCGCCACGGACCGCGGCGACCGCCTGCTCGACGACCCGCTGGTACTGGGCGAGCTCCTCCGCCGTCTCGGCCTCGAAGCGCAGCACCAGGACGGGCTGCGTGTTTGAGGCGCGCACCAGGCCCCAGCCGTGCGGGAAGCGGACGCGGACCCCGTCGACGTCGACGATGTCGCGGCCCTCGGCGCGGAACCGGTCGCGCACCCGGTCGGCGACCGCGAACTTGCGGTCGTCGGGGCAGTCGACGCGGATCTCGGGCGTGCTGTACGCGCGAGGGAGGTCGGCCAGGAGCTGCGCCACCGTGCGTCCGGTGCGACCGAGGATCTCGAGGAGCCGGGCGCCGGCGTAGATGCCGTCGTCGTACCCGAAGTAGCGCTCCTTGAAGAACATGTGGCCGCTCATCTCGCCGCCCAGGAGCGCCCCGGTCTCGCGCATCTTCGCTTTCAGGAGCGAGTGGCCCGCCTTCCACATGATCCCCCGGCCGCCGTGCGCCGCAATGTCGTCGTACAGGCGCTGCGAGCCCTTGACCTCCGAGACGACGACGGCATGCGGGTTGCGGGCGAGCACGTCGCGCGCGTAGACGACGAGCAGCTCGTCGCCCCAGATGATGCGGCCGTCCGCGTCCACCGCCCCGATCCGATCGGCGTCGCCGTCGAACGCGATGCCGAGCTCGGCCCTCGTCTCGCCGACCCTGCGGATCAGGTGCCGCATGTTCTCCGCCACGGTCGGGTCGGGATGGTGGTTCGGGAAGCGGCCGTCCATGTCGGTGAACAGCTCGGTCACGCGGGCGCCGAGCCGCCGGTAGATGGCGGGCGCCACCGGTCCAGCGGTGCCGTTGCCGGCGTCGACGACGACGTCGATCGGACGCACCAGCCGGCCCACGTTCTCGACCACGAAGTCCTGATAGACCGGCACCACCGGCCGCGCCTCGGTTGCGCCGGCGCCCTGCCGGAAGCGCCCCGCCTCGATCCGGCGCCGGAGGTCCTGGATCTGCTCGCCGTAGAGCGTCTCCTTGCCGAGGCAGACCTTGAAGCCGTTGTAGTCGGCGGCGTTGTGGCTGCCCGTCACCTGGATGCCGCCGTCCAGGTCCCAGTGGAAGAGCGAGAAGTAGAGGAGCGGCGTCGGGCAGACGCCGATGTCGACCACCGTGAGCCCGGTCGAGCGAATGCCGTCGGCCAGGGCCGCCGCGTAGCGGTCGGAGGTGAGCCGGCAGTCGCGGCCGACGCTCACCCGCCGCCTGCCCGCCTCGCCGGCGAGCGTGCCGAAGGCCCGGCCGAGCGAGGCGGCGAAGCCGGCGTCGAAGTCGCGCTCCGCCACGCCCCGGATGTCGTACTCGCGGAAGATCGCCGGATTCACTCGAGCAGCTCCACGTGGTGCCGCTCGCGAAGGTCGCGCGACAGCCACTGCTGGAAGCGCGCCTCGAGCGCCTCGTTGTAGAGCGCGTCGCGGATGGTGTCGCGCACCTCGTCGAGCGACTTGTGGCCGGCGGCGATCTCCTCCTCGGCGCGCAGGAGGTGGAAGCCGGCCACGGTCTGGACCGGCTCGCTCACCTCGCCCGGCTTCAGCCGAAAGGCCGCGTCCTCGAGCGCCTGCTCCATCTGCCCGCGGGCGAAGGTGCCGATCTCGCCCCCCTTCTCGGCGCCCGGGCCCTCCGAGAACTGGCGCGCGAGCGACGCGAAGTCGCGGCCGTCGCGCGCGAGCTGACGGACCTCCTCCGCCTTGGCGCGAACGTGGGCGATCTCCGCCTCGTCGGCGCCGGAACCGACCGAGAAGAAGATGTCGCGCACGCGCACTCGCTCGCTGGTCGCGTAGTCGGCCAGGTGGGCCTTGTAGTAGCGCTCGATCTCCTGCGGTGAGACGTTGACGCGCTGGCGGATCTCGCGGTTCACCAGCTGCGACTTCTCGATCTCGGCCTTGACGCGGGCGCGGTACGTCGTGACGGTCAGCCCCTGGGCCGCCAGCGCGTCGCGGAACCGCTCGCCGCCCATGCCGTTCCGCAGCTTGATCTCCTCGATGTAGCGGTCGATTTCCTCGTCGCGCGCCTCGATGCCCAGGGCGGCGACTTCCTTGTCGAGCAGCCGGTCAGTGATGAGCGCATCGAGCAGCCTGCCCTCCTGCAGCCGATCGGCGCCGCGCTCCTCCGCGTACCGCCTGAGCTCGAAGGCCGTGATCGGCTCGCCGTCGATGGTGGCCACGATGCGGTCGACGATCTCGCCGCGACCGGGACCGGCGACGAGGAGCGGAAGGAGCAGAGCCGCCACGCGCGCGCGGCGTGGTGACATGGCGCGGCTGGGTATCATGCGGCCGAGAGCCTCTGCAACAGCGCGCGCACCTCCGCGATGGTCCCGTCGTGGTCCGTCGCCTCGGGGGCGATGGCGAGCGTCGAGCCGTCGAGGAGCCGCAGGCTGCCGCGGCTCCGCCGTACGGTCTCGAGGAGCGTGTCGGTACGGACCGGCGTGGCCGCCGCGAACTCCAGGACGATCCGCTCGCCGCGCCGACGCGCGGCCACGATCCGCAGGTCCTTGAGCCAGCGCCGGAGCTCCATCAGCCGCATGAGCGTGTCGACGAGCGGCGGCACCGGGCCGTAGCGGTCGACCAGCTCCGCGGTGATCTCGTCCAGGTCCGGGACGCCGCGGATCGCCGCCAGCCGCTTGTAGAAGACCAGCCGCTGGCTGACGTCCGGAATGTAGCGGTCGGGGATGAAGGCGGGGATGCCGAGCTGGATCTCGGGCTCGACCTCGGCCTCGGCCGGCTCGCCGCGCAGCTCGCGGACCGCTTGCTCCATCATGGTGGTGTAGAGCTCGAGCCCGACGGCCGTGATGTGGCCGGACTGCTGCTTGCCGAGCAGGTTCCCGCCGCCGCGGATCTCGAGGTCGTGCGCCGCCAGGCGGAAGCCGCCCCCCAGGTCGTCGAGCTCCTGGAGCACGCGCAGCCGCTTCTGGGCGTCGGGCGTGATCAGGTGCTCGCCCGGGATGAGGAGGTAGGCGTAGGCGCGCTGGTGCGAGCGGCCGACGCGCCCGCGCAGCTGGTAGAGCTGCGCGAGGCCGAAGGTGTCGGCGCGGTTGATGATGATCGTGTTGGCGGTCGGGATGTCGAGCCCGGACTCGATGATCGCCGAGGTGACCAGCACCTTCGTCTGGCCGTGCATGAAGGCGAGCATGGTGCGCTCGAGAGCGCCCTCCTCCATCTGCCCGTGCGCCACGGCGATCGTGGCCTCGGGGACGAGCTCCGAGAGCCGGCGGGCGACCGCGTCGATGTTCTCGACCCGGTTGTGCACGAGGAAGACCTGCCCGCCACGTGCGAGCTCGCGCAGGATTGCGTCGCGGACGACGGCCTCGTCGTAGCGCGTGACGTAGGTGCGGATCGCCAGCCGGTCGAGCGGCGGCGTCTCGATCACGCTGAGATCGCGGATGCCGGAGAGGGCCATGTTGAGCGTGCGCGGGATGGGCGTCGCCGTCAGGGTCAGCACGTCGACCGTCGCGCGCAGCTGGCGGATGCGCTCCTTGTGGCGCACCCCGAAGCGATGCTCCTCGTCGACGATCAGGAGGCCGAGCCGCTGGAAGGCGACGTCCTTCTGGAGCAGCCGGTGCGTCCCGATCACGATGTCGAGGCGGCCCGTCCGCAGCCGCTCGATCGTCCGTCTGTTCTCGGCGGGCGACTGGAAGCGGGAGAGGACGTCGACGGTCGCCGGGTAGCCCTCGAGGCGGGCCTGGAAGGTCTCCAGGTGCTGCTGCGCCAGCACCGTCGTCGGCACCAGCACCGCCACCTGCTTCCCCTCGAGCACGGCGAGAAAGGCGGCCCGCATGGCCACCTCGGTCTTGCCGAAGCCGACGTCGCCGCACACCAGCCGGTCCATCGGCTTGTCGCGGGCGAGGTCGGCGAGCACGTCGTCGATCGCCCGCTGCTGGTCCGGCGTCTCCTCGAACGGGAAGCGCGCGGCGAAGTCCCGGTAGAGGCCGTCCGCCGTGCCGTACGCCGGCCGCCCGTGCGCCTCGCGTGCCGCGTAGACCTCGAGCAGCTCCCTGGCCATCGCCAGGATCGACTCGCGCGTCTTGGCCTTGACGCGCTCCCAGGAGCCGCCCCCGAGCTTGTCGAGCGGCGGCGCCGCCCCGTCGGCGCTCAGGTAGCGCTGCACCAGGTTGATGCGGTCGACCGGGACGTAGAGCCGATCGCCGCCGGCGTACTCGAGGTGGAGGTAGTCGCCCTCGGTGTCTGCGACCTGCATGTGACGGAGGCCGCGGTAGACGCCGATGCCGTGATCGACGTGGACGACGTAGTCGTCGGGCTTGAGCTCCGCGAGGGTCGAGAGGAAGTCGGCCGGGCGCGCGCGGCGCCCGCGCCGGATCTGGCGCCGCTCGCCGAAGATCTCGGCCTCGGTGACCAGCGCGAGCGCGTCGGCGGGCAGCCAGACGCCGCGCGTGAGCCCACCCACGAGCGCGAGGGGCTTTCGCCCCGGCGTCGCGACCGACTGGGGAAACGGCTCGGCGCTCGGCACCGCGTCGACGTCGTGCCCGGCGAGCAGCTCGCGGATCCGCTCGCGCTGCGCGGCGCCGGTGGCCACCACGACGAGGCGGGCGCCCTGCCGCTGCCACCCGGCCAGCTCGGCCGCGACGGCGGCGAGCGGGCCGTCGCGGGCAGCAGGGTCACGGAGTGCCAGGCCGTCGGTCGAGTAGGAGGTCGCAACCAGCGCCGCGTCGTCGAGCACGTCGATCGCTTCGGCCTCGACCCGCGGACGGCCGGCAAGCCCCTCGCGCCAGGCGGCGGGCGGCAGGTAGAGGCGCTCGGGTGGTGGGTGGAAGCGTCCCTCGCGCGCGGCGTCCGCCGCATGCGCTTCCACCTGCACCCAGCCCGCCTCGGCGGCGGCCTCGACCTCGGCCGGCGCCTGGAGCCAGAGCACGGTATCGGGCGGCAGGTAATCCGCCATGCGCCCGAGGTCGGCGTAGAAGTAGGGGAGGAGAAACTCCGTTCCCGGCAGCACGAGGCCGGTGCGCACGGCCTCGACGAGGTCGCGCCGTTCGCGCCGTGCAAGCCCGAGCTCGGCCGCCCGCTCGTCGATCGCCCGCGCCGACTCCGGCCCGAGCCGCGCGCGCCCGAATTCCGCGAGCGGCAGCAGCAGCAGCTCGTCGACCGCCCCGAGCGAGCGCTGCGAGGTCGGGTCGAAGGCACGCATGCTCTCGATCGCGTCGCCCATGAACTCCAGGCGGGCCGGCTCCCCGTAGCCGACCGGGAAGACGTCCAGGATGCCGCCCCGCAGCGCGAGGTCGCCGGGATCCTGCACCAGGGGGACGCGGTGGTAGCCCCACTCGACGAGCCGCGCGACGAGCGCGTCCGGGGTGACCGTCTCCCCCGCGACCACGTAGGTAACCGCCGCGGCGAGCTCGGCGCGCGGCAGGCAGCGCAGCCCCCACGCCTCGGCGGTCGTGACCACGACGGGCGCCGTGGTGTGGACGAGGTGGTAGAGGCCCTCGGCCCGGGCGGCCACCGTCTCGCGCGGCGGCGACAGCGGCTCGAAGGGCGGCACCTCCCAGCCGGGAAGATAGTGCACCCGCCGGGCGAGGGGCGTGGCTGCCGCCTCGTCGCCCAGGAGGAAGCGCAGGTCGGCCGCGAACGCCTCGGCCTCGGCTGCGGTCGCGGCCACGACCAGCGCGGCCCGCGGCCGGCGAGCGAGCAGCCGCGCCAGGCAGAGGGCCGGTCCGCTGCCGCGTAGCCCGGCGACGCGGACGGGTGCGGCCGCCTCGAGGGCGCGCTCCAGGCGCGCGACGAGTTCGCTCAGGGAAGACGACATGGGGCTCGGCGGGGCGGCGCGCGGCGCGGCGCGCCGCGAAGGATCCATAGCGGTGGCCTCAGAGACCGGCAAGGGCGCGCGCCTCCGCGAGCGTCGGAATCGCCCGGCGACCGCCGAGACGCGTGCACTGAAGCGCCGCGGCCGCGTTGGCGAGCCGAAGGGCCGGCTCGAGCTCGAGCCCGGCGAGCATCGCCCAGATGAAGCCGGCGTGGAAGAGATCGCCCGCGCCCGTCGTGTCGACGGTCGCGACCACATGGCCGGCGACGCCGAGCACCCGACCACGCGCGGCGAGCAGCGCGCCGGCGGAGCCGAGCGTCACGCCGACCACGGCCGCCCCGTAGCGCTCCAGGCTCTCGAGCGCGGCCTCGGGCGCCGCGGCCCCGGTCAGGGCGCGCGCGAACTCCCACGACACGATGAGGACGTCGACCAGACGGAGTAGCCGGTCGAGCTCCGCACAGGCCATGTCGATGTCGGCCACGGTCGCGACCCCGGTGGCGCGCGCCATGGCGGCCGCGGCCAGCGCGGCCTCCCCGTCGGCGCCGTCGAGGTGAAGCACGCGCGCGCCGGCGATGAGCGCGCGCGGCACCTCGCCGGGGGCGAGGGCGAGCGCCGGCGGCCGGTGCCAGAGGACGGTCCGCTCGCCGGTGCGCGCATCCACGAGGATCACGGAGAGCTGGTTCGGGTGGCCGCTCCGCACCGGGGCATGGGCGACGTCGACCCCCTCCGATGCGAGCGACGCGCGCGAGACGGCGCCGGCCTCGTCGTCGCCGAACGTGCCGAGGTACGTGGCGCGCGCGCCCCAGCGCCGGAGCGCCACCAGCGCGGTGGCGATCTGTCCGCCGGGCTCGACGGCCAGCGCCTGCAGGCGCTGCTTCGTGTCGGGCGCCGGGAAGCGCTCGACCACGCACAGGTGGTCGACCGTGTTCTGCCCGAGGCCGACGACGTCGATCTCCCGGCCTGCCGGCACGGCAACCGGGATGCGCATGCCCGCTAGCCGCGCCGCCCGCCGTCGCGCACGATCGCGTACAGCGGCACGACCAGCCGTCCCTCGTCGGGATGGTCGGTGAAGATCTCGACGGCACCCTCGACCTTGCCGGGCGGGAGGCCGTCCCGGAGCCGCAGCGTGAGACGGTACTCCTGCCCCTCCTGCACCGTGTCCAGCCGGTAGCTGACGATCCGTTGCGGCACCGAGACGGCGGTCACCGCGAGCGGGTGCGTGCCGCGGTTGCGGATGTAGAGGTCACGCTCGGTGGTCATCCCGGGGCGCGCCAGCCCGAACGTGACCTGCGGCGGCAGCACCACCACGTCGCCCTCGACGCTGCCGAAGACCGACACGGTGAGGGAGGACTGCCGCAGGCTCGTCGTGCGCAGCACGAGCTGGTCGTTGAAGCGCCCGAGCGGCATGTGCGGCTCGAGCGTGACCACGATCCGCTGTCCGGAGCCGTCGGGCAGACGCTCGAGGCGCGTGCCGAGCGCGGGGTTCGTGTGCTCGACCGCCGTCACCTCGTAGGCGGCGCCGGGCCGTCCGGACGTCACGCGGATCTCCCGCTCGGCGGCGTCGCCGCGGCGAAGCTTCCCGAGGTAGAGCGGCGACGGACTGGCGACGATATCGGTCATCACCGTACCGTCGAGCGCGAGGCCCGCGCTCGGCGCCGCAGGGTCGTTCGTGTAGACCGTCACGACCTTGGTCGTGTGGCCGACGATCCGGGCCGTGTCCAGGACGACGTTCACCCGCCCCTCGCCCCCCGGGGGGATGTCGGGTGCCGACGCCAGGCCCGCAAGACAGCCGCAGGAGGTCTTCACGTGATCGATGCGCAGCTCGGCGCGGCCCGTGTTGCGCACCCGGAACGTGTGCTCGACGCTCGTCCCCTGCTCCACCGTCCCGAAGTCGAATACCGGCTCCTCGATCACGAGCTCGGGCCCGTCGGCCGCCCGCGCCGGCATGCCGGCGAGGGCGACGACGAGGCCGATCAGGGTCAGTAGAGGCAGGTGCATTCCGCGGTCGAGCCCGGCGGGAGGCAGAAGCCGAGGCAATCTGCGTCGCTCGTGCAGCCCACGCTCGCGTTCTGACTGCACTTTCCGGGGGCACTGGGTGTGCCGCTGCACGTACCGGCACAGGCGTTGCCCGGCGCCGACGCATCGCAGCTCTCGCCGTCGTCGGTGCGGCCGTTGCCGCACGTATGGCGCAGGTTCAGCGTGTAGGCGATCGGGTTCGCCCGGAAGGTGTCGCCGCTATCGCTCACGCCGACGGCGGTGGCCTTCACGACCAGGGGCAGCGACGCGAAGGTCGTCGTTGGGAGAGGAGCGTACTCCGCCCGCAGGCACTGGATCAGCTGATTCGAGATGAACGGCAGCATCTCGATGAAGGCGACGTTGGGCGCGCCGCTGCTCGAGGTGTCCTGGGTGCTGTTGATCGGGTTCAGCCGGGCCCCGATGAAGAGCGTGTCTCGGCGGAACTGCCGGCAGGCGCGTGGGAACTGCCGCACCGTGTCGACGGACGACCGGAAGCGCCGGGCGCCGGCAATGCGGAACCTGAGCTCGATGCGTTCGAGGAGGACCGCCTGGTCGATCAGGTTGTTCTGGAGCTGGATCCAGACCCCGCACGGGTTGCCGAACGGGTTCGACGTGTCGGGGAACATGAGGGTCTGGAAGCCGTAGGTGTTCCACAGCCCCATCGAGAAGGACCCGTCGGAGATCGCCGACGTGGTGCTCGGGATCTCGCACTTGATGTCACCTGCGGAGATCTCCGCCTTCCCCTTGAACCACCCGACGGCACGAAACGCCATGCCGTTCGGGTTGTTGTCTCCCCGGGCGGGCATCGCCAGCCCGAGGACGATCAGCGCCGCCACAGCGGTCCTGGCCGCCGACCTCCACCACATGCTCCTCATGACTTCCTCCCCGCCCCTCCAGCCCCGACGCCTGCACGCGTCAGAGTTGATCAACTATCTGCTGCGCCGACAGCTCGACGAGCCGCGTCCGCCCGATGCGCTCGACGCACACGAAGCGGATCCGGCCGCCGGCCGTCTTCTTGTCGCTCTGCATCGCGAGCGCCAGCGCCGGCGCCGTGACGTCGGCCGGCATCGCGACGGGCAGCCCCGCCCGCCGCAGAAGACGCTCGAGCCGCTCGACGGTCGCCGCGTCGCACAGGCCGAGCGCCCGGGACACGCGTGCCGCGGCCACCATGCCGATCGCGACCGCCTCCCCGTGCAGCAGCCTGCGGTACTCGGTGAGCATCTCGAGGGCGTGGCCCACGGTGTGCCCGAAGTTGAGCACCGCCCGCTCGCCACCCTCCTCCCGCTCGTCCGCGGCGACCACCCGAGCCTTGTGCCCGCAGCAGGCGGCGACCACGGGGACCAGGACCGCCTCCTCGAGCCCGAGCAGCGCATCGAGCCGCGCCTCCAGCGTCGCGAACAGCTCGGCGTCGCGGATCACGCCGTACTTGATCACCTCGGCGAGCCCGGCGACGAACTCCCGGCGGGGCAGGGTCCGCAGCGTGCCCACGTCGACCACCACCAGCCGGGGCTGATGGAACGCGCCGATCAGGTTCTTGCCGAGCGCGTGGTTGATCCCGGTCTTCCCGCCGATCGCGGCGTCGACCTGGGCGAGCAGCGTCGTCGGCACCTGCACCAGCGGCAGCCCCCGCAGCAACGTCGACGCGGCGAAGCCGGCGAGGTCGCCCACCACACCGCCGCCGAGCGCGATCAGCGGCGAGCGGCGCTCGATCCCGGCGTCGAGCAGGCGGTCGTAGAGCACCGCGAGCCAGGCGAGGTTCTTGTGCTCCTCGCCGTCGGGGATCTCGACCGCGACGGGAGAGAAGCCCGCCCGGCCGAGCGACGCCGCCACGGGTTCCCGGTACAGGGCTCCGACGCGCTCGCTCGTGACCAGCGCGCAGCGGCCACGGTACCCGGCCGCGGCCAGCCGCGGACCCACCTCGGCAAGGAGGCCCACGCCGATCACGATCGGGTAGGCGCGCGCACCGAGGTCGACGTGCACCTCGTGCGCGGCTGCCTCGACCCTCATGGACGCTCCGGCGGCCACGCCTGGCTCACCGTCCCGCCACGAGGGCCTGCACCCGCTCCGCAACCTGCTCGACGGTGAGGCCGGAGGTGTCGACCGTGTGCGTGGCGAGCGCGTAGGCCGGCGCGCGCTCGGCGAGCAGCGTCCGGATGCGCGCGAGCCGGTCCCCGTTGTGGCCGACCAGGAGCGGGCGGCTCGAGACGTCGCCCACCCGGCGGGCGATCTCCTCGGGCGAGGCGGTCAGGCAGACCACCGGCCCCGCTGCCGCCAGGCGGCGGTGGTTCTCGGCGTCGACCAGCGTGCCGCCCCCGGTGGCGATGATCGCGTCGGGGACGGCGCACGCTTCCTCGACCGCATGGCGCTCGAGCGCCCGGAAATGCGCCTCGCCGTCGGTGGCGAAGATCTGCGCGACGGAGCGCCGAGCCGCGGCCTCGATGAGCCCGTCGGTGTCGACGAACGGGCGGCCGAGCCGGCGCGCGAGCAGCCGGCCGACCTCGGTCTTCCCGGTCGCCATGAAGCCGGTCAGGATGAGACGGGCCACGGCTAGAAGCGCCTCACCTGCTCGAGGTACCCGTCGAGGTTGCGACGGATCTCGGCCAGCGAATCGCCCCCGAACTTCTCGACGAAGGCGTCGGCGACCACGAACGCCACCACCGCCTCGGCGATCACCGCGGCGGCCGGCACGGCGACCACGTCCGACCGCTCGATCGCAGCCTTCGCCTCGTCCTTGGTGTCGATGTCCACCGAGTGCAACGGGCTCATCAGGGTCGAGAGCGGCTTGAAGGCGGTGCGCACGACCAGCGGCTCACCGCTCGACATGCCGCCCTCGGTCCCGCCCGCGTTGTTCGTGCGGCGCAGGAAGCGGTTCGCGACCTCATCGAAGTAGATCTCGTCGTGCACCTTCGAGCCCGGACGGCGAGCGGTCTCGAAGCCGAGGCCGATCTCCACGCCCTTCGCGGCCTGCACGCTCATGAGCGCGTGCGCAAGCCGGCCGTCGAGCTTCCGGTCCCACTGGGCGTGGCTGCCGAGCCCGGGCGGCAGGCCCGTGACCACCGTCTCGACGACCCCGCCGAGCGTGTCGCCGCTCCGCTTGCACTCGTCGATCCGCTCGATGATGCGGCGCTCGGCCTCCGGGTCGGCCATGCGGACGGCCGATGCCTCGGCCCGCTCGGCGATCTGTTCGACCGCCAGCGCGCCGTGATTCGCGGAGATGCCGCCGATCTCGGCCACCCAGCCGTGAACCCGGATGCCGAAGGGCTCGAGCAGACACTTCGCGAGCCCGCCGACGGCGACGCGCGCCGCCGTCTCGCGCGCGCTCGCGCGCTCGAGGACGTTGCGCACGTCGCGGTGGTTGTACTTGAGCGCGCCGGCGAGGTCGGCGTGGCCCGGCCGCGGGCGCGTCACCGCCAGCCCCGGGTCGCGATCCTCGGCCCGCGGCGACATCTTCTTCTCCCAGTTCACCCAGTCGCGGTTCTCGATCCAGAGGGTGATCGGCGAGCCCAGCGACTCGCCCCAGCGCACCCCCGACCGCAGCTCCGCCTGGTCGCGCTCGATCTTCATCCGGCCGCCACGACCGTAACCGCCCATGCGCCGGGCCAGGTCTCGATTGATCGCCTCGACGTCGATGGGCACCCCGGCCGGGAAGCCCTCGACGATGGCGGTCAGACCGGGCCCGTGCGACTCCCCGGCGGTGAAGTAGCGGAGTGCCATCCGTGCCTCACCCGCCCTGCCGCCGCTCCTCCCACAGGCGCTCGGCAGGGGGCAGCTGGACCGCTCCCGGCGACACGACCTTCGGCGTGAGGAAGACGAGCAGCTCCTCGTGGTGGTGGCTCCGGAGGAGGCGCTTGAAGAGCCAGCCGAGGGCCGGAATGCGGCGCAGGTAGGGCAGGCCCGACTCGGCGTCGTTGGACGTGTTGCGGTAGATGCCGCCGAGCACGACCGTCTCGCCGTCCTTGATCAGGACGTTCGAGTTCGCCTCGCGGCTCACCTCGTTCGGGATGTTGTCGACCGTGTGCGTGAAGTCGGGCTGGCTCGACTTGGCGTAGATGCTCATCAGCACGAAGCCGTCCTGGGACACCTGCGGCGTGACGACGAGCGTGATGCCGGTGTTGATCTTCTCCGTCGCGGTGCTCGCCGACCCCGCCGCGCCGCCCGTGCCGGTGTTGATGACGGTGCCGGTCGAGGGGAGTTTGACACGGAGAATCGTGAGACTCTGAATCGTCGCCGCCACGTTGTTCATCGTGATGACGCGCGGGCGGCTGACGACCTTACCCTTGCCCTGCTCCTCGAGAGCGGTCAAGCGGGCGGTCAGGGCCTGCGAGCCGTCGAGCGAGCCGAGCGCCAGGTCGAGCGCCGAGCCGTTGTTCGCGCCGAAGCCCGAGCCGAAGTTGCCGGGGATCGGGAAGTCGGCCAGGAAGGGCAGCCCGCGCGCCGGGGCGCCGTTGAGCCCCCCGGTGGGTGAGCCGGTTCCCAGCCCCGAGCCCCCCAGGCCGACCGTGCCGGGGAAGTTGAGGCCGGTCGGGTTGCCGGTCTGCGGCCCGGCGTTGAACCGATAGCCCCACTGCACGCCGAGCCCGCGGGCGAAGTCCTCCGTGGCCTCGACGATGTTGGCCTCGATCAGCACCTGCGGGCTCTGCGTGTCGAGCTGCTGGATCAGCTCGCCCGCGTCCTGGAGGCCGTGCGGGATGTCGCGCACGATGATCGTGTTCGTCCGGTCGTCGAAGGTGACGCTGCCGCGCTCGCTGAGCACGCCCTTCACCTTGTCGACGAGCGCGTCGTCGGCGCGGGCGTAGTTGACCTTGACGTACTTGACGCGCAGGGGCTCGAGCTCCCGCTCCGCCTCCTGGGCGGCCCGCAACGCCTCGCGCTCCTCCTTGAGCCGCGCCACGGTCGAGATGCGCACGACGTTCCCCTGGCGGCTCATCTCGAGCCGGTTCGAGCGCAGCACGAGGTCGAGCGCCTGGTCCCATGGGACGTCGGTCAGGTGGAGCGTCACCTTCCCCTTCACGTCGTCGGTGGCGATGATGTTCAGGTGGCTCACGTCGGCCAGCACGCGGAGCACGTTCTGGATGTCCGCGTCCTTGAAGTCCAGGGAGATGCGCTCCCCGTTGAAGCCCGCCGGGCCGCCGGGCGCGGGCGTCGCGTGATGCTCCTTCGGCCGGGGGGCCGCCGCGCGACGGGGAGGAAGCGGCGGGGCCGGCGCAGGCTCGACTTCAGGCGCGGGATCCGGTGCCGGCGGATCGGCCACGGGTGGAGGCGGCGGGTCGAGCGGGCGTCGAGGCGCAGCCTCGACCACCGGCGGCGGTGCCGGCTCGGCCGCGGGCGCAGGCGCGGGCTCGGCCGCGGACGCCACGTACGCCACGGGTTCGACGGCGGGCTCGGGCGGCGCGGCCTCCGCGACCGGGTCGGAGGTATCGCCGAGCTCGGCGATCAGCGTGGCGCCGTCGGCACGAACCGCGTGCTGGCGAAGGCTCCGGCCAAGGTCCAGCACGACGCGCAGGCGCCCCTCGTGCGCGGCCACACGGGCCCGCGACACGACGCTGTCGGTCAGCGGAAAGCGTGCCTCTCGCTGCGCGTCGGGCGCGTGCGGACCCTCGAGGTCGATCACCAGCCGCGGCGGCTTGCCGAGCAGGAACTCCCGGAGCCCGTCGGGCGCGCGCGTCAGCGCGATCGTGACGCGCCGGCCCGTGCCGGCGCGCTCCACGTCCACGCTGCGCACGGCGACCCACGGCGCATCCGAGACCTCGGGCGCCACCGCCTCGGGGGCGGGCGCCTCGCCCGCGGGCGCGTCGCCGGCGGGCGTATGATCGTCCGCGACGGCCGGATCGGCGCTGCCGATCCCGTCGTCCGCGATCGCGAGCGAGGCCGACCCCGAGACGGACGCGGTCCTCGCGGGCGCGCATGCTGCTCCGAGCATGAGCGCCAGCACGGCAGGCTGGAACCTCCTCATCGCTTCCCCCTCTCGGCCGTCCGTAGCTCCAGCACAACGTCAGTCGGATGGTGCTCGCCGTAAAAGTCCACCGAGTCCTCCTCGATCACGATCCGGCCGCGCTCGATCGTCCGCACGTGGCCGCCGTTCGCGCCGACCAGCGTGCCGGCCTTCAGGATGTAGCCGAGCCCGTCGTCGTCCTCGACGACGGCGCGCGGCTCGTGCGCCTCGTAGATGATGGCCACCAGCCTGAGCTGTCCGACCTCGTAGCGCTGGAGCGGCGTGCGGGCCTCCCCCGACAGCGTGGCCGTCACCGCCCGCGGCGGCTTGAACGGGTCACGCCGCCCCGCGGAGTCGTAGGGTGGATCGTCCTCCGGCTCGACGGCCCGTGCCGGTTCGGCCGCCGGCGCGGGCTCGACCGCCGGCACGACGCCGCTCCGCGCCTGCGCCCGAGCTGCGGTCGCGATCCCGACCGCCAGCAGTAGACCCCAGACCATCCGTCGGCTCATGGACATCCTCACGCGCCCTTCCCGCCCTCTTTCTTCTTCTTCTCCTCGAGCAGCTTCTGCCGCTCGGCCTCGTCGAGGAAGCGGAAGGTGGTCACCATGCAGGTCGCCTCGAGCAGCATGCGCTCGTTGTCGATGTGCGGCTTCGTCAGGTGGATGTCCGTCACGTTCACGATGCGGTCGAGCCGCTTCACCCGATCGAGGAAGGTCGCGAGCTCGTGGTACGTCCCGCGCATCTGCATCTCCACCGGCACGGCGGCGTAGAAGTCGTGGTAGGCCTCGGGCTTCTGACGGAAGAGCGTGATCTCGAGGCCCGCGGAGCGCCCGCTCGCCGCGATGCTCGAGAGCAGGTCGGCGATCTCGCGCTGGTCGGGGAGCCGGGCCTGGGCGCGGCGCAGCTCGGCCGTCAGATCGCGGAGCTGGCGCTCGGCCTCGGCGCGCGCGTTCGCCTTCGCCCGCTTGCCCTCGAGCTCGAGACGCCGCTCGGTGACGCGGCTCTGCGCCTCGGTGAGGGCGCGCGCCTGCGGGCCGTACCAGTATTGCCAGTCGAGCACCGCGACGGCGACGATGACGCCGGCGAGGAGCCCGAGCTTCTGCCCGGTTGGCCGATCGAGCACGTCGTCGAGCACCCCGAGGATCATCGTCCCGCTCCCGGGCCCTTGCCGGGCCTGGCGGCGGACGCCTCGGTCGCCCCGCGCGGGCCGCCGCCCGTGTAGTCGATCTCGCCGCTGATCACGAACTTCTTGTGCTTGATGCCGTCCTGGTCCACCTGGCTCGTCTCCTCGAGGTCGATCCGCCGGAAGTACGGTGAGCTCGCGAGCCGGCGCAGGAAGTCCGCCACCGTCTGCTCGTCGACGCCGAGCCCAGAGATCTTCACCGCGCCGCCGGTGTCGGCGAATTCCAGGAGCCAGAGCTTGTCGGGCGTCGCACCCGAGAGGTCCTCGAGCAGGCGCACGGGACCGACCTTCCGTGCCTCCAGCTCGGCGATCACGCGCAGCTTCTCGCGCAGCTCCTGCTTCTGCTGCTCCATGCGCGTCACGTCGGCGTACGGTCCCTGAATCGCGACCAGCTCCTGCGTGATGCGCCGCTGCTCGCGCTCGGCAACGACGACCCGCGCGCGCTGCCAGGTGTGGGCGACGATGAGCCCGAAGGTGGCCATGGCGAGCACGAGCACCCCGAGCGCCAGGTCGTGGCGGCGCCCCGCGGCGCGCGCCGCGTCCTCGGCGGGCAGCAGGTTGATGCGGATCATTTGTCCCCCGGACGGCGGGTGGCCAGGCCGACGGCAATGGCGAGGGACGGGCCGCTCGCCTCGATGAGCAGCCGGTCGACCCGGCGCTCCACCTGCGCGCGGCGAAAGGGATCCGCCACCTCGACCACGCAGTCGAGCCGTTGCTTGAGCTCGGCGGACAGCCCGGGCATGCGTGCCGGCCCGCCGGAGAGGAAGACGGCGCCGAGCGGCTCGTCGGTGGCGGCGGTCCAGAAGAAGCTGAGCGCGCGCTGGATCTCCTCGACGATGAGCTCGGTGACCGAGGCGAGGACCTGCTCGGCCGCGGCCGGGTCGGCGCCGCCGGCGGCCCGCCCCTGCTTCAGCGCCTCGGCGTCCGCCGGGGACACCCCGAGCTGGCGGACGAGCGCGTCGTTGTACTCGGCCCCTCCGACCGGGACATCTCCCGTGAAGGTCGAGCGGCCGTTCTTGAGTATGTTGATCGAGGAGTAGCGGGCGCCGATGTTGACCAGCGCCAGGGGGTGCCCCCCGGGCGGGTCGTAGTTCAGCTCGAACATGTTCTCGAGCGCGAAGTAGTCCACATCGACCACGACCGGCTCCAGGTCGGCCGCGCGGATGGCGTTGGTGTAGCTGTTGATGATCTCCTTCTTCACCGCGACGACCAGGACCTCCATCTTGTTGCCGGCCTCGATCAGGTCGATGACCTGGTAGTCGAGGTTGACGTTGTCGAGGGAGTCCGGGATCAAGTGCCCCGCCTCGGCGAGCACCGCCGATTCGACCGCCGCGCCGGTCTGGGCGGGCAGCAGGACCTTCTTCACCATGACCGCGGGCCCGGGCACGGCCGTGATCACCTGCCGCGCCTGCACGCCGCGGCGCGCCATGATGGCCCGGACGGCATCGACCACCGGCCCCTCGTCCTGCACCACGTTCGACTGCACCACGGTGGGGGGCAGGGGGGCCATGTCGAGGGTCGCGAGCCGCGGTCCGCTGGGACCATGGTGCACCTCGGCCAGCTTCACGCTGCTAGACCCGATGTCCAGCACGAGAAACCCGGCCGCGCGGCGAAAGGGATTCGAGAGCTTGGCGGCGAGGACGCGCCGGACGAGCGAGCGCGGGGTCACACCTTCTGCTGGCGCCAAGGCCTGATCCTCCTCATCTCCACAACCAACCCCCTCGAGCCTGGCAGGCGCCCGCGACCTGAACCCCGCGGCGAGTATGCGCCCGGCCCTACGGCTTGTCAAAGCATAGTTAGCTAATGTTGCGAGTGTTTTCTCCCACTCGCTCGCGTCGGGCGGGCAGGATGTGCAACCCACGTGCCGGCGTTCCGGCGACGAGCGGAGCCCAGAAACGAGAAGACCCGGCCGCGCCCATCGCGGCCAGGTCTTCTCGTGTGCAGAAAGGAGGGGCTGCCCGTCGAGGAGCAAGCGAGGTGCCACCCCCGGAAGCCCGGAAACCACACGTTTCTCGGCGAGCGGCTGCAACGCGAGCGTTCAATTCGTGGCAGCGGGGTGTGTTCGTGACGCGTCCGAAAATTGACAGGCGGGAGCGTCGTCTCTAACACGCTGGCCAGGGATGCACGGCCTCGTCCAAATTGCACCGCTCCCGCCCGTGCCGCTGCACGACCTCTTCACCTATCGCGTGCCCGAGCCGCTGCGCCCGCTCGTCCGACCCGGCATGCGGGTCCGCATGCCGCTCGGGCGGCAGACGCGCACGGGCGTGGTGGCCGGCTTCGTCGACGTCGCGCCACCCGGCGAGCTCCGCCCCATCCTCGACGTGCTGGACGCGGATCCCTTCGTGCCGCCCGACCTGCTCGAGCTCTGCCGCTGGACGGCCGGCTACTACCTGGCCTCGCTCGCCGAGGTACTCGCCGCCGTCGTCCCCGTGGCCCTGCCGGCTCCCGGCCGCGAACGCGTCGTCCGCCTGCTGCGCCGGCTCACGCCCGAGGAGGAAGCGGCCCTCGCGCGCCGTGCCCCGGCGCGCGCCCGCGCCTACCGGGTGCTGTGCGCCGCGCCTGGCGGTGAGCTCGGCGGCCAGGCGGCGCGCGCCGGCGGGCTCGACGCGCCGGCCGTACGGGCGCTGGTCGCGGCCGGGCTGGCCGAAGCGGGGCTCCGCCCGCGCCGACGCCCACCGGGTGCGGAAACCGCAGCGCCGCGGCCCGCGCTCGCACCGGCCCAGCGGAGCGCGCTCGACGCCATCGCCGCGGCCATCGCGTCCAGAGACGCGGCGTCCTTCCTGCTGCACGGCGTCACGGGCAGCGGCAAGACGGAGGTCTTCCTCGCCGCCGCCGAGCACACCCTCGCCGCCGGGCGCGACGTGCTGCTGCTGGTGCCGGAGATCGCGCTCACGCATCAGCTCGTGGACCGCGTGCGCGCCCGCTTCGGCGACGCGCTGGCCGTCCTGCACAGCGGGCTCGGGCCGCGCGAACGCTGGGACGAGTGGCGGCGGGTCCGCCACGGCGGCGCACGGCTGGTGGTCGGCGCGCGCTCGGCCGTCTTCGCGCCGCTGCCGCGGCTCGGCCTCGTGGTCGTCGACGAGGAGCACGACCCGGCCTACAAGCAGGAGGACGGGCTGCGCTACAACGCGCGCGACGTGGGCATCGTGCGCGCCCGCCTGGCCCGCGCCGTGGTGGTGCTGGCCTCGGCGACGCCGTCGGCCGAGAGCTACCAGGCCGCCCGTGACGGCCGCCACGTGCTCCTCGAGCTGCCCGACCGGCCGACCGCCCACCCGCTGCCGCCGATCGAGCTCGTGCGTCTGCGCGGGCGACCGCCGGGGCTGCTGACCGACGAGCTCAGTGCGGCGCTCGCCGCGAACCTCGCCCGCGGCGAGCAGACGCTCGTCTTCCTCAACCGCCGCGGCTTCGCCGCCTACCTCCAGTGCCCGGCGTGCGGCGTGGCGGCGACCTGCCCGCACTGCAGCGTGACGCTCACCTGGCACCGGGCGGCGCGCGCGCTGGTGTGCCATCACTGCCATCATCGCCGTCGCCCGCCGCCGGCGTGCCCCGCCTGCGGGGGACCGCCGCTGGCCGCGTTCGGCGTCGGCACGGAGCAGATCGAGGCCGCGCTGCGCGCGGTCCACCCGCTCGCCGCCGTCGAGCGGCTGGACCGCGACGCCGCCCAGCGGCCGGGTGCGCAGCGACGCATCCTCGGGAGCTGGCAGTCGGGCGACACCGATATCCTCGTGGGCACGCAGATGGTGAGCAAGGGTCACGACGTGCCCGGCGTGACGCTGGTCGCGGTGCTGCTCGCCGACCTCTCGCTCAACGTCCCCGACTTCCGCGCCGCCGAGCGTACCTTCCAGCTCCTCGTGCAGGTGGCCGGGCGCGCCGGCCGCGGCGACGCGCCCGGCCGGGTGATCGTGCAGACCTTCCGTCCCGAGCATCCGAGCGTCGCCGCCGCCGCGACGCACGACTACGCGGGCTTCATGGCGCGGGAGCTCGAGCGGCGCCGGGCGCTCGGCTACCCGCCCTTCTCGCGCCTGGTGAACCTCCGGCTCGAGGGTCGCGACGGCGCGCGCGTCGAGCACGCCGCGCGCGAGGTCGCGGCGCGGCTCCGCCGCCAGGCGCGCGCCCTCCAGCTCGCCGACGACGCGGTCCTCGGCCCCGCGCCGCCGCCCGTGGAGCGGGTGCGCGGCCGGTATCGCTGGCAGATCCTCCTGCGCGCGCCCGACGTGCGCGCGCTGCGCGCGCTCGCGCGGCTCGCCGCCGCCTGCGGACCCGCGCTCGGCCGCGCGCACGTCCGGCTCGCCGTTGATGTCGATCCGTACAGCATGTTATGAATCGGAGTTGGCCCGCCTCGCCCCGCCATGCCCCTCCGTCCGATACTCGCCTACCCAGACTCGCTCCTCAAGCAGCGCGCTGCCCCGGTGGCGTGTATCGGCTCCGACGTGGTGCGGCTGATAGAGGACCTGACCGAGACGATGTACGCCGCGCCGGGCGTCGGCCTCGCCGCGACCCAGGTGGGCGTCAGCCAGCGCGTCATCGTGCTCGACGTGCACGACGAGGACGAGTCGCCGGGGAAGCGCCTCCTGAAGCTCATCAACCCCGAGATCGTCGAGCGCGAGGGCACCATCGTCTGGGAGGAGGGCTGCCTCTCGGTGCCGGATCTCACGGCGCCCGTGACGCGCGCGCGCCGCGTCCTGGTGCGCGCCTGGACGCCCGAGGAGCAGGAGGTCGAGGTCGAGGGCGAGGAGCTGCTCGCGGTCGCGCTGCAGCACGAGATCGATCATCTGGAGGGCAAGCTCTTCCTCGACCGTCTCTCGCGGCTGAAGCGCGACCTCTACCGCGCTCGGCGGCGCAAGCTCGAGCGGCAGGGGCGGAAGGGCGCGACCGGAGCGCGCCCCGTCCTCATCTAACCGGCGGGGCGCGGCAGAGCCGTGACCCCCTGGCGCATCGTCTTCATGGGCACGCCCGCCTTCGCGTGCCCGATCCTCGAGCATCTGCTTGCCCGCCCCGACCCGGTGGTGGCGGTCGTCTCTCAGCCCGACCGGCCGCGCGGCCGCGGACTCGCGCTCGTCGCACCGGAAACCAAACGGCTGGCCCTCGCCCACGGTGTCCCGGTGCTCCAGCCGGAGCGCGTGCGGGATGCCGTGTTCCAGGAACAGCTCCGGCGGCTCGCACCCGATCTGATCGTCGTCGCGGCGTACGGGAAGATCCTGCCGCGGCCGGTGCTCGACATCCCGCCGCACGGCGCGATCAACGTCCACGCCTCGCTGCTGCCCAGACACCGCGGCGCCGCGCCGGTCCAGTGGGCGATCCTGGCCGGCGACCGGGTGACCGGCGTCGCCATCATGGTGATGAACGAGGAGATGGATGCCGGGGACATCCTCCTCGAGCGGCAGACGCCGATCGCCGACGACGACACCGCCGGCACCCTCGGCGACCGGCTCGCCCATCTCGGCGCCGCGGCGCTGGCCGAGGCGATCGACGGCCTCCAGAAGGGCACGCTGCGTCCGCGCCCGCAGCCGACCGAAGGCGTCACCTTCGCGCCACGCATCGAGCGCGAGCAGGGCCGGCTCGACTGGTGGCGGCCCGCGGAAGAGCTGGCGCGCGTCGTGCGAGCCTTCGCCCCCGTCCCCTCGGCGTTCACCACGTTCGGCGGGCGCGTCCTGAAGGTGCACCGCGCGGTTCCCGAGCCGGGGCCGGCCGCCGCGCCGCCCGGCGCGGTGCTCGACACCGGCCCCGGTGGCATCCTGGTCATGACGGGCGCGGGTCGGCTCCGGCTGCTCGAGGTGCAGCTCGAGGGGAGGCGCCGGCTCGCGGCGGCCGACTTCCTCGCCGGCCATCCCGTGCCGCCCGGCACATGCCTCGGCGCCGCGTGAGGACGGCGGCGACCGACGCCCGGCGTCTCGCCTTCGAAGTCCTCATCCGGGTCGAGAGCACCGCGGCCTTTGCCGACGTCCTGCTCGCGCGCCGGCTCGCCGACACGCCCCTTCCGCCGCGCGAGCAGGCACTGGCGACGCGGCTCGTCTACGGGACCCTCGCCTGGCAGGGCCGCCTCGACGCCCACCTGGCCCAGCTCGTGCGCGACACGGCGGTCGACCGTCTCGATGCGCCCGTCCGCGCCGCGCTCCGTCTCGGCCTCTACCAGCTCCTCTTTCTCGACCGCGTGCCGGCCTATGCGGCGGTCGACGCCAGTGTCCGGCTGGCCCGCACGGCAGGGGCGGGAGCGAGCGGGCTCGTCAATGCGGTCCTCCGGCGCGCTGCGGCGCTGGGCGCTGCCGGCCTCGCGCTCCCGCCCGCCGCCGGCGATCCGCTCGGACGCCTCGCCGTCGAGTGGTCGCATCCGCGCTGGCTGGTCGCCCGCTGGGCCGACGAATTCGGCGCGGAGGCGCTGCCCGCGCTGCTCGCGGCCAACAACGAGCGGGCGCCGACGGCGCTGCGTGCCAATCGGACCGTCACGACGAGGGACGCGCTCCAGGCGGAGCTCGCGGCCGACGGCCTCTCCACGACGCCGGGCCCGTGGGCGCCGGGCGGGCTTCTGGTCGAGCACGGCGCCGCGCGGCTGCGCGCGCTCGGCGCCTGGCACGAGGGCCGCTTCGCCTTCCAGGGCGAGGCCTCGCAGCTGATCGCGCCGCTCCTCGGCCTCGAGCCCGGGATGCGGGTGCTCGATGCCTGCGCCGCGCCGGGAGGAAAAACCGCGCACGTCGCGGAGCTGCTCGGGGCGGAGGCCTTCGTCCTCGCGCTCGACAGGCGCCCCGGCGGCCTCCGCCGGGTGCTCGTGGAGACGACGCGCCTCGGCGCCCGCACCGTCGTGGCCGCCGCGGGCGACGCGCGGCATCCGCCCCTCGCCGGCTCGTTCGACGCCGTGCTGGTGGACGCGCCGTGCAGCGGCCTCGGCACGCTGCGCCGTCACCCCGAGCTCCGCTGGCGCCGGCGGCCGGAGGACATTCCACGCTTCGCGGCGCTCCAGCGGGAGATCCTCGCCGGCGTTGCGCCCCTCGTCCGGCCGCACGGTGTCCTCGTCTATGCCGTGTGCACCCTCGCGTCCGAGGAGAACGAGCAGGTCGTCGCCGCGCTGTCGGCGGCCCATCCGCGCCTGGTGGTCGAGGATGTCCGCGACCATCTGCCGCCGGCCGCGGCTCCGCTCGCCGACGGTAAGGGGTTCTTCCGCACCCTGCCCCACCTCCACGGCCTGGACGGCTTCTTCGCGGCCCGCCTGCGCGCGCGCGACTGAAGCCCGGGACATTGCCCTGGAATCGCGGGCGACCTTCCGTTACACGACGGTCGTGCCGGCGATCGCGCCCTCCATCCTGTCGGCCGACTTCGGCCGGCTCGCGGACGAGGTGCGAGCGGCCGCCGCCGCCGGCGCCGACTGGCTCCACGTCGACGTCATGGACGGACACTTCGTGCCGCCGATCACCGTCGGGCCAGCGGTGGTCGAGGCGCTGCGCCGCGCCACGACGCTGCCCCTCGATGTGCACCTCATGATTCAACACCCCGAGCGCCACGTCTCCGAGTTCGTGCGCGCCGGCGCGACCGGCGTCACGGTGCACGTCGAGGCCGAGACCGACGTCCCGGCCACGCTCGCCGCGATCCGGGCGGCCGGCGCCCGGCCCGGCCTCGCGCTCAACCCACCGACGCCGCTCGAGCAGGTGCGGCCGTTCATGAAGCTGATCGATCTGCTGCTGGTCATGAGCGTGAATCCCGGCTGGGGCGGGCAGGTGTTCGTGGAGGGGTCGCTGGAGAAGCTCGCCGCGGCGCGGCGGCTGCGCTCCGAGACGGGCACCCGCTTCCTCATCGAGGTGGACGGCGGCATCAAGCCTCACAACGCCTCGCTCGCGGCGGAGGCCGGTGCGGACGTCCTGGTCGCGGGATCGGCCGTCTTCGAGTCCCACGACTACGCCGCCGCGATCCGCGCGCTGCGCGGCGGCGCGCGCTGACGTCAGGCCGGGGGGACGGGCCGCCCGCCCTCGTTTTCGGCCCGCCCCCGGTTCCGGCCACACGCCGCGGCTCAGCCGCCGCGGCCCTTGGAAACGGGCTTCTGCTCGCCCACGGTGATCTGGTCCTTCAGCCGGTCGTAGAGCTTCTCGCCGATCCCCTTGACCTTGATCAGGTCCTCGGGCTTCGCGAAGGGCTCCTGCGCGCGGTGCTCGATGATCGCCTGCGCCTTCGCCGGCCCGATGCCGGGGAGCCGCGCGAGCTCTTCCGCGCTCGCCGTGTTCAGGTCGACGCGGCGTCCCTCTTCGACCGGCGCGGCGCCGGCGGCGACGGCGCCGCGCCCGGACCCGACGAGCATGAGCCCGCAGAGGAGCCCCGCCACCACCGCCTTGCTGATCCGTTGCATCTCCACCTCCTTCTGGCGCCCCCGCGGCGCCGCTGGCCGGTCCGCAAAGGCAAGCCGCATGCCGGGCGGAAAGACGCAGGAACCCGCACGGTGCCGGGCTGCCGTGAACGCGCCGGTGAAACGGCCCGTCTCAGCACCCACCGCGACCTTCCTTTTCTGGAGCGGGTGTGTTAACAGCGACTACTCTCCCACGGCGTTCCTGCACGGGGTGTAGCTCAGCCTGGAAGAGCACTGCGTTCGGGACGCAGGAGCCGCTGGTTCAAATCCAGTCACCCCGACTGTCGTGGTGCGCCGCGGGGGAGAAGGGCCTTCTGGAGGCGCTCTCGAGTGAAGGGCTGGAGCCGGTCCCTCGGCTTGGCGCTCGCGGTGGGTTTCGCGGGCGCACCCGTTCCGGCCAGGCGCGCGATGGCGACCGCGGTCGACGTCGCGCCGGGCGGGGCTCGGGTGGCGGACTCCGGCTCGGGAGCCGCCGGACTTCTCGACGAGGTCCGTGCGCTCCGAGCCGACCTTGATGCGCTTCGTGACCGTCCGGAGCCCGCGACGGCGGCGGACATCGAACGGTTGCGCACCGAGCTCGAGCGGCTGGCGACCGTGGACCGAGACCTTTCCCGCCGCCTCGACGAGCGGCTCCCGGCTGCATCCGCCGACCCGGCCGCGGACGGCGTGGCCGGCGTCCCCTGGACGGCGCTCATCGCCGGCATGCTCGCGGGCTGGGGTCTCGCGCGACTGGCGCAGCGGCGGAAGGAACGCCGCCAGCGGGGTCGGCTGCGGGTCTGACGTCGCTCCGGTCGCGGGCTTCCTGCCCGCGAAGCCCCCGCCGGCTCCACGTCGGTACAGACCTCCCGCTGCACAAAAAGCAGGCGCCGCCCACGGCTTGGGCATCGCGGGTTTTCGCCGACCACGTCCCTGGTTCCCCTTCTCTTGCCACCGAGCCCTCGACCGTGGCACCAGGGTTGCTGCTCGCATCAAGGCGAGCAGGGGGACCAGCATGGCGATCACCAATCGGTCGTGCAGGGCAACGCTGCCGTGGCGTACGGGCCTGTTCGTGGCGGCCGTGGGAATTCTCGGCCGCGCGGCTCCGGCGCTCGCCGACGAGGTCCCCAAGATCGACTCCGGCGACACCGCGTGGATGCTCACCTCGTCGGCGCTGGTCCTCATGATGACGGCGCCGGGGCTCGCGCTCTTCTACGGCGGACTCGTGCGCAGCAAGAACACGCTCAGCGTCGTCATGCAGAGCTTCATCATGATGGCGCTGATCAGCGTGCAGTGGGTGCTGTGGGGCTACAGCCTGGCGTTCGGGCCCGACCACGGCCACGTCGTCGGTGGGCTCGAGTGGCTGGGGCTCCGGCATGTCGGCCTCACGCCCAACGCCGACTACGCGCCGACCATCCCGCACCAGACCTACATGATCTACCAGGCGATGTTCGCCATCATCACGCCCGCGCTCATCACCGGCGCGTTCGCCGAGCGCATGAAGTTCAGCGCCTTCGTCGTCTTCTCGCTGCTCTGGGCGACGCTCGTCTACGACCCGCTCGCGCACATGGTGTGGGGCACGGGCGGCCTCGTCGGCAAGGTCTGGGGCGCGCTCGACTTCGCGGGCGGCACCGTCGTGCACATCAGCTCCGGGACGTCGGCGCTCGTCTGCGCGATCGTGATCGGCAAGCGTCTCGGCTTCGGCAGCGAGCCCATGCCGCCGCACAACCTGCCCCTGACGGTGACGGGCGCCGCGCTCCTCTGGGTCGGCTGGTTCGGCTTCAACGCGGGCAGCGCCGTGGCCGCGAACGCGCTCGCGACCAGCGCCTTCGTCGCCACCAACACCGCGACGGCCGCCGCGGCGCTCTCGTGGATGGGCGCCGAGTGGCTCGGCAAGGGGAAGCCGACGGTGCTCGGGGCGGCGAGCGGCGCGGTCGCCGGCCTCGTCGCCATCACGCCGGCGTCGGGCTTCGTCGAGCCGATGCCGGCCCTCGTCATCGGCGCGGTGGCCGGCGTCCTCTGCTACTCGGCGTGCAACCTGAAGGCCGCGCTCGGCTGGTACGACGACGCCCTCGACGTCGTCGGCGTGCACGGCGTGGGCGGCACGTGGGGCGCGATCGCCACGGGGCTGTGGGCGACGGCGCGCATCAATCCCGACGTCTTCGCGCCCAAGGGTCCGGCGGTGAGCGAAGGGCTCTTCATCTCGGGGCAGTGGGGACTCCTCGGGAACCAGGTGCTCGCCGTGCTCGTCTCCTACGGGCTCGCCATCGCCGGCTCGCTCGCGTGCCTGGCGATCACCAGCGCGGTGACGGGCGGGCTGCGCGCCGCCGACGACGACGAGTTCGCGGGGCTCGATCTCTCGCAGCACGGCGAGAGCGCCTACGTGTTCGGCGCGGGCGGCTACGGGCCGATCGGGCAGAGCGCGTTCGCGGCGCGGTCGATCGAGCATCCCGCCGCGCTCGCCGCCAAGGTAGCGGAGTGAAGGCGACGATCTTTACAAGGAACGACGGCGTGGCATAAACGAGTGGCCCGCATCCCGGGCGCGCGGAGGCATCCATGAAGAAGGTCGAGGCGATCATCAAACCGTTCAAGCTCGACGAGGTGAAGGAGAGCCTCTCCGCCATCGGGGTGCAGGGCATCACCGTGAGCGAAGTGAAGGGCTTCGGACGGCAGAAGGGGCACACCGAGCTCTACCGGGGGGCCGAGTACGTCGTCGATTTCCTGCCGAAGGTGAAACTCGAGATCATCGTGCGCGACGAGCAGGTGACGGACGTGGTGGAAACGATCGAGAAGGCAGCAAAGACGGGGCGGATCGGCGACGGGAAGATCTTCGTCCTGCCGATCGAGGAGGTGGTTCGCATCCGCACGGGAGAGCGAGGCGGCGACGCGATCTAACTTTTGAGCCGGAGGAGGGGCTCGGTATGGCAACCCAGACATCAAAGGACGTGCTGAAGTTCGCGAAGGACAACAAGATCGAGGCCGTGGACCTGAAGTTCCTCGACCTGCTCGGCATCTGGCAGCATTTCACGATCCCACCCAGCGAGCTGACCGAGGAGCTGTTCGAGGAGGGCAACGGGTTCGACGGCTCGTCGATCCGCGGCTGGCAGCCGATCCACGCCTCGGACATGCTGGTCGTCCCGGATCCCACCACCGCGGTGATGGACCCGTTCACGGCGCTGCCGACGCTCAGCCTGATCTGCAACATCGTCGACCCGGTCACCAAGGAGGACTACTCGCGCGACCCGCGCAACATCGCGCGCAAGGCCGAGGCGTATCTCAAATCGACCGGCATCGGCGACGTCGCCTACTTCGGGCCCGAGCCCGAGTTCTTCGTCTTCGACGAGGTCCGGTACGAGCAGAACCAGCACACGGGCTTCTACCTGATCGACTCCGCCGAGGGGCAGTGGAACACGGGTCGAGAGTCGGACACGCTGAACGACCGCAGCGGCCAGGTCGTCGCGAGCAAGAACCTCGGCTACAAGCCCCGCTACAAGGAGGGCTACTTCCCCGTGCAGCCGACGGATACCCAGCAGGACATCCGCGGCGAGATGGTGCGCGAGCTCGAGAAGCTCGGCTACCGGGTCGAGAAGCACCACCACGAGGTGGCAACCGCCGGGCAGGCCGAGATCGACCTGCGCTTCCTGTCGCTCGTCAAGATGGGCGACGCGCTCATGTGGTACAAGCACGTCGTCAAGAACGTCGCGCGCCGCTACGGCAAGACCGCGACCTTCATGCCGAAGCCGATCTTCGGCGACAACGGCAGCGGCATGCACACCCACCAGTCGATCTGGAAGGGCGAGAAGCCGCTCTTCGCCGGCGACAAGTACGGCGGCATGAGCGAGCTCGCCATGCACTACATCGGCGGCATCCTGAAGCACGCGCCGGCGCTCGCCGCCTTCACCTGCCCGACCACCAACTCCTATCACCGCTTGGTGCCCGGCTTCGAGGCGCCGATCAACCTCGCGTACTCGAGCCGCAACCGCTCCGCGGGCGTGCGCATCCCGATGTACTCGCCGTCGCCCAAGGCCAAGCGCATCGAGGTCCGCTTCCCGGATCCGGCCTGCAACGGCTACATCGCCTTCTCGGCGATGCTGATGGCCGGCCTCGATGGCGTCGAGCGACGCCTCAACCCCGGCAACCCGCTCGACAAGGACATCTACGCCCTCACGCCCGAGGAGCTGAAGGACGTGCCCAAGATGCCGGGCTCGCTCGACGAGGCGCTCGAGCACCTGAAGCGCGACCACGACTTCCTGCTGAAGGGCGACGTCTTCACGGCGGACGTCATCGAGACCTGGATCGAGTGGAAGATGGCGAACGAGGTGAGCGCCATGCGTCTCAGGCCGCACCCGTACGAGTTCGCGCTCTACTTCGACGCCTGAGCGGCCGAGCTTCAGAAGCTGAACGGCGGAGCGGGCCGTGAGCCCCTCCGCCGTTGCTTCCTTCCCGTCCCGCGCGGCGCCGGGTCAGGTCTTCTTGGCCGACTTCTTGCCGCGCTTGGCGGGCGCCGGAGCCGTGCAGCTCTTCACGCGCGCCGCCGAGACCTTCAGGTCCTTCTGCACGTCCTCTTCGGACTTGCCGGCCGCGATCGCGTCCTTGATCTGCTTGCACGAGACGCTCGGCCTCTTGTGCGCCGCCAGCGCCGGCGAGCCGACGAGCACGGCTGTCGCCAGGACCATCATCACGCCGATCCGTTTCACCTGAGCTCACCCCCTTTCTGATCCGCTCGGCTACCGATCCGTTCCGGCGCGCTCTGTATCACGAGCCCCGAACGGGTGCCATAGAGCGCGCCCGCGGGGGCGCTGCGGCGCTCGCGGTTTTGTCGGCATCGAAAACTGTGCGATAAACATACGCGTATGCTGCCCGCAGACCGCGCTAGCTTTCCCGCATGAAGCAGACGCTCGCCCTGCTGCTCAAGTTCGCCGTCACGCTCGGGATCTTCGTGGCCATCTTCATCGAGTACGGCGGCGGCTACGTGCCGGTGCGGACCGCGGACCTCGCCGTCCCCGGCACCTTCGAGGCGACCAACCCCGACTTCCCGGGCCTGGTCGGCCGGCTGCGCGCGCGCCTGCACGGCGCGCCGCTCCCCCCGCCACGGGTACCCGTCTCCCTGGCCGACGTCTGCCTGGCCGCCGCCGAGCGCGCCGTGTTCGTGCGCACCACCGACGGCTCGACGCGCCGCTTCAAACCGCTCCGGCACTGCGGGGAGGGCGGCCTGGTGACCGTCTTCTCGCCCGCCGCGGGCGGCCGCTTCGTGCCGGTACGCCTCGCCGAGGCGCCGCCCGAGGTCTACTTCCGCCTGCAGGGATTCCAGCTCGTGCCCGCGGAGCCGAGCGAGCTGTGGGCCGAGATCCGCAGCCTGCGGCTGGGCGTCTTCCTGCCCTGGTTCCTCGCCGCGATGGCGATCAAGCTCGCCGGCATCTTCGCCAATGTGCTGCGCTGGCAGGTCCTGCTGCGCGGGCAGGGGATCGAGCTCGGCTTCGGCTTCCTCACGCGGAGCTACTTCATCGGCCGGTACTTCGGCATCGTCACGCCGAGCACCATGGGACTCGATGCCTGGCGCCTCTACGACACGATTCGCCTGACGCGGCGGCCCGTCGAGTGCACCACGGTGCTGGCCGTGGAGCGCGTCCTCGGCCTGGTCGGTCTGTTCGCCGTGATCCTGCTCTTCATGCCGTTTGCGGGGCGCATCACGCACGGGCAGTCGATCGGCGAGCTGGTGGGCGCCATGAAGCTGCCGCTCGCCGCCACCGCCGTCTTCGGCGTCCTGATCCTCCTCCAACCGGGCTGGTTCCGCGGCTGGCTCCGCCTCCTGCCCGGCGAGCGAGCGCGGCGTTTCGCGGCGAGCGCCGTCGACGCCGCCACCGCGTACGGCGATCGCCGAAGGTATCTCGTCCTCGCCCTCGCCCTCGCGATCGTCGGTCAGCTCACGACGACGCTCATGTACTTCGCCAACGCGATGTCGCTGGCGGCGCAGCACGTGCGCGCCAGCGAGGTCCTCTTCGCTTCCGCGGTGATGACCTTCGGCACGTTCGTCGCCCCGTCGGCTTCGGGCGAGGGCGTGCGCGAGCTCGTCTTCGTCTGGCTCCTCGGCAGCCGGGCGGGCGCCGCCAAGGCGTTCCTGATCGGCAACCTCGGCTTCTGGATCGAGAAGATCCCGCTGTCGGTGCCGGGAGGCATCGTCCTCCTCCTGCGCCGGGACCCGACGCTGCAGGGGATCGGGCGCGAGGAGCTCGCCCGCGTGCGGCGCGAGGCGGAAGCCGAGCTGCCCGTCCGGCCGCGCGCCGCCGGCTGATCCGCACGCCTTGACTCGGGGCGGAGGCGCTTCATGATCGCGCAGTAGATGCGCCGCCTCGCCCTCGGGCTCGTCCTCGCCGCGCTCGGAGTCGTCGGCTACCTGGTCCTCGGCTGGACGCGCCGGAGCGCCGGCGATCCCGAATACGTCACCGCCCCGGCCGACCGCGGGCCGATCACCCCGAGCGTCGCGGCCACGGGTACCGTCAACCCGGTGACGACCGTGCAGGTGGGCACGTACGTCTCGGGACCGATCCAGGCGATCTACGCCGACTTCAACACCCCCGTCCGACGCGGGCAGCTGCTCGCCAGGATCGACCCGCGTCCGTTCCAGGTGAAGGTGGACGACGCGACCGCCGCGCTCGCCAACGCCCGCGCGCAGCTCGACAAGGATCGCGCCGACGCGGCGCTGCGAGCCGTCACGCTCGAGCGCACCCGCTCGCTGCGGGGCGGCGGCATCGTCTCCGCCAGCGACCTCGACCTGGCGGTGAGCCTGGACCGGCAGGCGCGCGCCCAGGTCGCCCTCGACGAGGCGCAGATCCAGTCCGCCGAGGCGAAGCTGCGCGAGGCCCAGGTGAACCTCGACTACACCGAGATCACCTCGCCGGTCGACGGCGTGGTGGTGGCGCGGAACGTCGCCGTCGGCCAGACGGTGGCGGCCACGTTCCAGACGCCCACGCTCTTCCTGGTCGCCGGCGACCTCGCCAAGATGGCGGTCGACGCGAGCGTCAGCGAGTCGGACATCGGCGGCATCGCCCCTGGCCAGGACGTGTCGTTCACCGTCGACGCCTACCCCGCCGACACCTTCCGCGGCCGCGTCGCGCAGGTGCGCAATGCGCCGGTGACCGTGCAGAACGTGGTGACCTACGACGTCGTCGTCGGCGTCGAGAACGAGGACCTGCGTCTCAAGCCCGGCATGACGGCGAACGTCACCATCACGACGGCGAGCCGGCCCGACGCGCTCCGTGTGCCGACCGGCGCGCTGCGCTTCCGGCCGCCCGCGGTCGCCGGAGACAGCGGGTCAGCGGCCGCCGCGGACGCGCCCGGCGAGCGAGGCCCTCGCGTATGGGTGATCGGCGCGGACGAGCATCCGCACGCCGTCGGCGTCACGACGGGCATCGCGGACGACCGCTTCACCGAGGTGACGGGCGGGCTCCGCGAGGGCGACCGTGTCATCACCGCGCTGCACCGCAGCGCTCCACCGGCGCCCCCCGGCAGCGCCCCGAGCTTCGCGCCCGCGCGGCGGGCCCATTGACACCCCCTTGATCGACGTCCGCGACCTCCACAAGACCTACGAGCTCGACCACGGCTCCAACGTCGTCGAGGCGCTGCGCGGCGTCAGCCTGGCGGTTCGCGCCGGCGAGCTCCTCGCCGTCATGGGAGCGTCGGGCTCGGGGAAGTCGACGCTGCTCAACATCCTCGGCTGCCTCGACCGGCCGACCGCCGGCCGCTACCTCCTCGATGGCGAGGACGTCGGGCGCCTCGACGCCGACCGGCGGGCCGAGATCCGCAACGCCAAGATCGGCTTCGTCTTCCAGAGCTTCAACCTCCTGCCGCGCACGACGGCGCGAGAGAACGTCGAGCTACCCCTCGTCTACGGCGCGGCCCCGCTCACCGAGCACCGCGCCCGGGCCGAGGCGGCGCTCGCCGCGGTGGGCCTGGCCGAGGCGGCCGGCCGCCTGCCGAACGAGCTCTCCGGCGGCCAGCAGCAGCGGGTCGCCATCGCGCGCGCCCTGGTGAACCGCCCGCGCCTCGTGCTCGCCGACGAGCCGACCGGCAACCTCGACACGCAGACGTCGCGGGAGATCATGGCGCTGCTCCGGTCGCTCAACGCGAGCCAGGGCCTGACCGTCGTGATCGTGACCCACGAGCCGGACGTCGCGGCGTTCACGGACCGGCTCGTCGTCATGCGCGATGGCCGCATCGCCGCCGACGGCCCCGCGGCCGGGCGGGAGGTGCGGCCATGAAGCTCGCCCGCATGACCGTGCGCACGGCGCTCCAGGCCCTCGGCCGCCATCGGACGCGCTCGGCGCTGACCGCGCTCGGCGTGGTGATCGGTGTCGCGGCGGTGATCGCCATGGTGAGCGTCGGCCAGGGAGCCGACGCGTCCGTCCAGGCGCAGCTCGCGAGCCTCGGACCGAACATCGTGATGGTCTTTCCCGGCGCGACGACGGCCGGCGGCATCCGCTCGGGCTGGGGCGGCGCCAGCACGCTCACGGTCGCCGACGCGCATGCGATCGAGAAGGAGTGCCCGTCCGTGGCGGCGGTGACCTGGATGAAACGCGACATCGCACAGGTGACGTACGGCAACCAGAACTGGTCGACGGCGATCCAGGGCAGCCCGCCCTCCTACACCCTGGTGCGCGACTGGCCGCTCGCCCGCGGCCGCTTCTTCACCGCGTCCGACGAGGACGGCGCCGCCAAGGTCGTGGTCCTCGGCCGCACCGTCGTCGAGAAGCTGTTCGCGCCCGGCGAGGACCCGCTCGGCGCGACGATCCGGGCCAAGAACGTCCCGCTGCGCGTGATCGGCGTGCTCACGGCCAAGGGACAGACGTCCTGGGGGCAGGATCAGGACGACGTCGTGATCGTCCCGTTCGGCACCGCCGAGCGGCGGGTGATCGGCGCGGCGTTCCTCGGCACGGTGAACCTGATCATGATCTCCTCGCCGAGCCCGGAGGAAGCCGTGTCGGCGGAGCAGGAGATCCACCGGCTGCTGCACGAGCGCCATCGCACGCCGCCCGGCCAGGACGACGACTTCACCGTGCGCAACATGGCCGAGCTGTTCGAGGCGTCGCTGGTGGCGAGCCGGGTGATGACGCAGCTCCTCGCCACCATCGCGTCCATCTCGCTCGTCGTCGGCGGCATCGGGATCATGAACGTGTTGCTCGTGTCGGTGACCGAGCGCACGCGCGAGATCGGCATCCGGCTGGCCGTCGGCGCCAAGGCGCGCCACATCCTCCTCCAGTTCCTCGTCGAGTCGGCGGTGCTCAGCATGACGGGCGGCGTGCTCGGGACGGTCCTGGGCGTCGGCGCGGCGCTCCTGATCGGCCGCCTGGCAGGCTGGCCCATCCTCCTCTCGCCGTCCGCCGTCGCCCTCGCCTTCCTCTTCTCCGGCGCCGTGGGGCTGGTCTTCGGGGTCTACCCGGCGCGGCGGGCGGCCCGGCTCGACCCGATCGTCGCCCTCCGGCACGAGTGAGTCCGGGACGAGCGTGGAAACGCCATCCTTGCATCGAGATCGCCGCCCGGCGTACAAGGAATCCAGGACGGGAACCATGGCACGCTCGACCCAGCCGACCGCGTTGTTTCTGATGCCGCAGCATCAGCCGGTCGGCGTCGTGCGTGACGCCGTGAGCTGGCACGGCCCGATGGCGTGCGCGACCAAGCGGACGCGAATTCGGGCCGGTGGCCTGGCGGCGGCGGGAGGTTCCCCAGCCTAGAGAGTCGGAACCCCCTCCGTCGAATGAAAGGCCACCGGCCCGCAAGGACCGGTGGCCTTTTTTTTGGCGGGGCCAACCGAAAAGGAGAGCCGCGATGAGCAACGTCAGCGTCCCCGCTTTCACCCGCAAGCTCCGCGAGATCGTCGCCGACGAGCCGAAGGCCTTCGCCTACGACCTCGGGCTGAGCCTCTCGGCCGTCTACAACTACCTGAACGGCCGCATCCCGGCGACCGACGTGCTCTTCCGGATCGCGCGCTACACGGGGCGCCCCATGGAGTGGTTCCTGGTCGACGAGGAGGCGGAGCCGGCGGTCGCAGGGCTCGGCGAGGTTGCGGTGGCCGAGCGCTACGTCGCCGGACCAGCGAGCGGCGACGGAACGTGAGCGCCGGGGCCCGGGAGCTCACCCCCCGAGCTCCCGGGCAAGCCGCTCCGCCTCGGCCTGCTAGGCGTATCGCAGCCCATCGGTCGGAGCGTCGCCCGCACCCGTTCACGCTGTCAAGCTCGTCCGCGGACGACTATCATGGTGGCGATGTGGACTCTCCGCTCCTGGTCGGGGGCGCTCGCGATCGGGCTCTTGCTCCTCGACACCGCCCGTGCCGAGGCGGCGACGCCGCGCATCTACGACCTGATCGCCGGCAGCGAGCACGAGTACACGGTCGCGCCCGGCGACACCGTCTGGTCGATCACCGGCCGCTTCACCATGAACCGCGACCTCTTCTCGAGCCTGAACGGTCTTGCGGAGACCGATCGCCTGCGGCCGGGCATGCGGCTCAAGGTCTCCGACCGCCATGTCGTGCCACGGCGCGGGGCCGACGGCATGGTCATCGACCTCGCCGATCGGACGCTCTACTGGTTCGAGCACGGGCAGCTCAACGCGCGCTTTCCGGTCGGCATCGGCCGCATCGACTGGGCGACGCCGCCCGGCCGATACCGCGTCGTCGGGCGGCGGGAGGATCCCGTCTGGCGCGTGCCCGCCTCGATCCAGGCAGAGATGCGCGCCCGCGGCGAGCCCCTCGTCTCGGTCGTCGGCCCGGGGCCCGACAACCCGCTCGGCAAGTACTGGATCCAGCTCTCGAATCCAGGCTACGGGCTGCACGGCACGAATGCCCCCGCGAGCGTCGGGAAGTACGCAAGCCACGGTTGCCTGCGTCTCCTCCCCGAGCACGCGGAGCGACTCTTCCGGGAAGCGCGCGACGGCACCGCCGTGGAGGTCGTCTACGAGCCGGTGAAGATCGCGCGTGACCGGCTCGGCTCCATCTTCCTCGAGGTACACCACGACGTGTACCAGGGGAAGCCCGTGGAGCTCGAGAGCGTCCTCGCCCGACTCCGAGCCGCGGGCCTCGGAGACCGTGTCGACTGGTCGCGGGTCGCCGAGGTCGTCGCGCGGACCTGGGGCACCCCCGAGGACGTGACGCTGCGCGCGGCGTCCCCGGCGACGGCGGAGCCGACCGCCTGGGACGCTAGGCCGGCAGCAGCACCGTGAACGTCGACCCGGTGCCCGGTGCGCTCTCGACCCGGATCTGGCCGCCGTGCGCCTCGACGATCGTCTTGGCGATGAACAGGCCGAGCCCGGTGCCCTCGGTCCGGTGCTTGTCCCGCACCCGGCGGTACTTCTCGAAGAGATGGGGCAGCTCATGAGCCGGGATGCCCCGTCCCGTGTCCCGCACGGCGACCGTGACGTGGCCGTTGTGGCGTCCCGTCGTCACCTGGATCACACCACCCGCCGGCGTGTACTTGATCGCGTTCCCGACCAGATTGCCGACCACGCGTTCCATCTGCGACTCGTCGGCGACCACGGCCGGCAGCCTCCCGGACTCGATGGACAGCGCCAGCCCCTTGCGGCGCGCGCTCCAGGCGTGCTGATCCACCGCCTGCGCCACCACCCCGCCCAGGTCGATGAGGCGGCGGTCGAGGACGAGGCGGCCGGCCTCGATGCGCGACACGTCGAGGAAGTTGGACACCAGGGCATGGATCTTCTCGCCGCTCTCCCGGATGTGCCCGAGGATGTCGGGCGGCATGTCCGCAGGGCGGGACTCGCCCTCGGTCAGGAGCTCCGTGTACCCGAGGATGACCGTGAGCGGGGCCTTGATGTCGTGCGTGATCATCGAGAGGAAGTCGGCACGGAGCTGCTCGAGCGCGTGCTGCTCGCTGCAGTCGCGGAAAACGGCGACCAGCGCGTTCGCCCCGGCCACCCGGCTGAACGTGACGTCCCACGCGCCGCGCGGCGATTCGACGCCTGCCTTGCCGAGCTCGCCTCGCCAGGAGCCCTGCTCGGCGGCGGCGAGCACGGTGTCGAGCGGCGCGCCGCTCCCGGGCAGCCGCACGAAGTCGCCGGCCGGCCGGCCGACGATGGCCGAGACCGGCGCCCCCCACGCCTCGGCGAGGGCGCGGTTGACGAAGCGGATGCGCCCGCTCCGCTCGATGATCGCCACCCCGTCCGCCGTGGCGCGCAGTGCAAGCGCCAAGACATCCGCCTCCTCCGCCCCGAGCACCCGCGCCGCCTCACCCATCGTCGGCTCACACCGAGCAAGGCGCATGCCGCCGCTCATGGGCACCGCAGCGTCGATGGGCGCCCATGGGCGGCGTCTCTCGCACGCGACGCTGCGCTACAGAATTGACGCCTCTAGGACGTGGGCCGGCTTTTCATTAGAATCCATCTGGCCGATGGGAGCTCGTGGCTGCGCGCAGTGCGGGACCGTCCCCCGCACGGGCGCGAAATTCTGCGCGGAGTGCGGCGAGTCGCTGGGCGGCGTCCCGGCCCGGGAGAGACCTTGGCGGCTGACCGCGGCGGGCGCGGCGGTCCTGGGCGTCTTCCTGAGCGCCGGGCTCGCCATCTGGACGTTGATCCTCGTCCCTGCGCAGGGCCGGGCACCCGGGGGGCCGCGCGCCGCGTCGGCGCCGCCCGCGCCCGGGCCCCAGCAGCTCCCCGAGGGGCACCCGACGGTCCCCCTCGCGCTCCCCGCGGAGGTGAAATCCTTCATCGCCGACCTGGCGGCGAAGGCCAAGGAGAAGCCGCAGGACGCGGACGCCTGGGCGAGGCTCGGGCAGGTGGAGTACCGCGCGGCGCAGCTCGATCCCGCCTACTACCCCGATGCTCTGGCGGCCTTCGAGCACGTCCTCGAGACCGACCCGAAGCACCCCGACGCGCTCCGTGGCGCCGCCAACGTCCATTACGACCGCGAGGAGCACAAGGAGGCGATCCCCCTGTTCGAACGCTACCTGGCGCTCCGCCCCGACGACCCGACTGCGCGCACCGACCTCGGTACCATGTACCTGTACGCCGGCGACGTGGGCCGTGCGGTCGCCACCTACAAGGCGGTCATCCAGCGGAACCCGTCGTTCGTCCAGGCGCATTACAACCTGGCCGTCACCTACCACCAGCAGGGCGACGACACGGGCGCCCTGGCGGAGCTGCGGACGGCGCGCAACGTGGCCGGCGAGGACGCCGTCCGCAACCAGATCGACGAGATGATCGCGCGCCTGTCGGGCGACAAGGCCGGAACCGCCTCCTCGCCCTTCCAGAGCGCGGTCGAGCGGGCGTTCCGCAGCCACCCGATCGTTGGTCCGAAGATCGTCCGCTTCGAGTGGAGCGGCCCTGCAGCGGGGCGCGTGCTGGTCGAGAACTTCCCGATGGAGGCGATGCCGCCGGCCGTACGCGAGAAGTTCACGACCCACATGGGCGAGGAACTGCGCAGCGCGCAGAACGCCAACCACGTCGACGGGCCGGTGCGGGTGGAGATCGCCGACGCCTCCTCCGGAACCGTCATGGCGACGGTCACGCCCTGAATTAGGTACAAGCCCGCATTGCCGAGCCCCGGGCCCGGGGTTAAGTTGCCGCCGAGGCCCAGCCCTGATGCGCGATCGAATGCAGTTCGTGTCCGTCGTCGCGGCAACGACGCTCCTCGCGGCGGCGACGCTCGTCCTCGTGGCCCGCGCGACCCCAGCCGAGGCGCCGCTCTTCACCAGCGACGACGGCGGTCGGACGTTCGTCTACCGCTCCCGTCCCGGCGATCACCCGAGCGCCGTGGCGGCCATGTTCGGCGTGCCCCCGAACGACCTGCCGGCCTTCCTCGCAGCCAACGGCATCAACGACCCGACCCGGGTCGCCTCCGGCTTCGTCTACCGTATCCCCAACGCGGCGGCCCGCGAGCTGAGCGACCGCGTCGCAGCACTCGAGCGCGACAACGGCCGGCTCGCGAAGGCGCTCGCCGAATCGGCCGAGCAGAGAGACGCCCTCACCAAGCAGGTACGCCAGGCCCGCGAGGCCGCCGACGCGGCCGAGTCCCGCGCGGCGCGGCTGGCCAACGCCGAGCGCTGGTTGCTCGGCGCGCAGGTGCTGCTCGTGCTGCTCGTGCTCGGGCTCGGAACGGCGGCCGCGATCGCCGTCGCCAGCGTCCGTCGCCAGCGCCAGGCCGAGCGCTTCGCCCGCACGCTGGCGCAGGAGCTGGAGGAGAAGCGCAGGATCGGGCTCGCCGAGCGCCAAGAGAGCGGCCGGCGCGTTCTCGAACTCGAGACCAAGCTGAGGGAGCTCGAGGCGAAGCTCGGGCCGCGGGTCGTCGTGAGCGGCCGGAGCAGCTGACCCTCAGCCCGTCCACCCCCACTTCTGCTTGTTGGCCGCCACCTGCTCGCCGGTGGGGTGATCGATCTTCTTGTGCTGAGCGACCTTGAAGTCGCTCATGTCCTCCATGATCTTGTAGTTGAGCGGCGTGTCGTCCTTGAAGACGTCGGGCACGGCGACCTCCTCGAAGATCGCCTGCCACGGACACTCCGGCTCGCACGCGCCGCAGTCGATGCACTCGTCGGGGTGGATGTAGAGCTGATTCGGCCACTGCGCTCGATCCGAGCCCGTGTACTCGTAGATGCAGTCGACGGGGCAGACGGCCACGCACCCGGTGTCGAGGCAGTCGCGACAGAGCCGCGTGATGATGTACGCCATGCCGTCTCCTCGCGGAGGAAGGGACCTGAGGTGCTCCTAGCGCCCGTCCGAGCCCTTTGCAACCGTTCGCTTTTTTCTTGACAAGCCGGACGCGTCTCGGCAAAGAAGCAGCGTCCGACGGCAACCGGCGCCCGCTCGCGAGGGGTCGAGGGGAGGCGGGGATGATCAGCTTGCGGATCGTGGGGAACGAGGTCACGGCGCTGGGAACGGCCGCGCTCGCCATGCCGTTTCGGCTCCTCTTGCGTGCGCAGCGCTTCGATCCGGCCGCGCCCCACCCGACGCCCGTCGTCCTGGTGCACGGCTTCCTCGGCGACCCGACCAACTTCCTCGCGCTGCGCGGTCACCTCGCCAGCCGCGGCATCCGGAACTTCATGAGCTTCTCCTATCCGCCCCGCCTCGACTACCAGCGACTCGCCTGCCGGCTCGGGCGCATGGTGGAGGCGGCTTGCCTCGCCACGGGCGCGTCGCAGGTAGACCTCGTCGGGCACAGCCTGGGCGGCCTGATCGCCCGCTACCTGACCGAGATCGGCGATGGCGGCCGCGTCCGCCGCGTCGTCACGCTCGGCGCGCCATACTTCTCGACTCGCATCCCGCCGCGCGAGCTCGCCGTCTTCGGCGCCTATGATCTTTTCGTCGTGGCCCCGCATCCGGTCTACGGCCCGCACGGTCGCATCGTGCTCGCGCCCGACTGCGGTCATTGGGGACTCCTCTATCACCCCATGGTGCTCGAGGAGGTGGCGCGCTTCCTGAGCTTCCCGCTCGGGATCGTGGCGCGGCCGCCGACGCCCCCGCTCGCCCTCGAGGCATGCTGAGCGCCTAGCGCGACGGGCCGACGCCGCGGCGCGGGCACATCGCGTCGAGCGGGCACGCACTGCAACGCGGCGACAGGGGGCGGCAGATCGTCTGGCCGAAGGCGACGAGCAGCGTGTTGAGACCCCGCCACTCGCGCCGGGGAAGCTTTTCGCGGAGCGCCATCTCGGTGGCCGCCGGCGTGCGCGTCGCGACGTAGCCCCAGCGGTTCGTGATGCGGTGCACGTGGGTGTCGACGCAGATGCCGGGGAGGCCGAAGGCGTCGGTGAGCACGAGGTTCGCGGTCTTCCGTCCCACCCCCGGGAGGGCGAGGAGCGCGTCGAGGTCGGCGGGCACGCCGCCCCGGTGCCGCTCGAGCAGCAGCCGGGCGAGCGCGCGGAGCGTCCGCGCCTTCGTCCGGTAGAAGCCGACCGGGTAGATCGCGCGCTCGATGGTCCGCGGCGAGAGCCGGAGGAGCGCCGCCGGTGTCCGCGCCAGCCGGAAGAGCCGCCGGCTCGCCGGGCCCGTCGTCTCGTCGCGCGTGCGCAGCGACAGCAGGCACGAGACCAGGATCGAGAACGGGTCTCTCCGCTCGCGCGCGAAGGCCGCGACGACGGGCGCACGCCAGGCAGGCATGGCGCGCCGGAGCACCGCGAGCGCGCGGGTCACGTCGAACGCCCGCGCGCCGCGAAAAAAGGCCTTTTTCCGATCCGACGTTTGGAGTAACGTGCCCCGTGTGCCCGCTCCCTCGCCGATCCGGTTCCCGTCCCGCGAGTTCTTCGAGGCCTTGCGCGACGCGATGCGGGCGGAGCGGGAGCGCTTCAGCCGACTCGGCTTCTTCGACACCACGTTCGGGGTTCGCATTAGCCCGGACAACGGCGGAGAGCCAGCCGAGTTCGCGCTGCGCTTCGAGGTCTTCGACTGCGTCCGCGTGATGGAGGGCCTGGCGGGTGTCGAGACCGACTTCGTGGTCGAAGGGCCGTTCGGCGCGTGGCGGGAGATGTTCGACACCATCCACGCGCTCGGCGCGGCCGACACCGCCCAGAGCCTGAACACGCTGACGCACTTCGGCGAGCGGCTGCGGGTGCGCTACGACGACCCCGACGGTCACGACAAGCTCTACCGCTTTGCCGAGAGCATCCAGGAGTTCCTCGACCTCTCCGCCCGCGTCGACTACGTGTACCCCGACGGCTCCCGACCCCCCGCACGGCGCGACGAGCCGAGGAGGAGTGTCCCATGAGCTACCTGAGCACGACCGACTTCACCGAGGACCAGGCCTTCGTCGACCGCTTCCGGCGCATGATGCGCGGCGACCTCGACCTCTCGTGGATGGACGTGCCGCGCGAGCGTGTCGCCTGCCGGCCCGAGAACGCGCGGCGCGGCCTCACGTTCCGGGACCTCGACGTCGGGGCTTACGGCTTCACCGAGATGCCGGAGCTGATCCGCGAGAACCGGAGCTTCGCGCCCCGCGGCGCCGTCATGCCCGAAGGGCTGCCCGACCTCCAGGCGGAGGTGAGCCGCAAGAGCGAGGTGTGGGCGTACAACATCGAGGGCTACTACGAGGAGGCGATGACCCGGCAGTGGAACGCGACGACCGACATCCCATGGGCTGAGCTCCAGTCGGTCGACCTGCCCGAGGACATCGGCAAGGCGTACGCCCAGCTGCTCACCTTCTTGACCGAGGTCGAGATGATCGCCACCGACGTCCCCGCCAAGTGGATGGGACGCCTCAACGCCGACTTCTTCGAGGTGAAGAACTTCATCGCCACGCAGGCGATGGACGAGGCGCGGCACGCCGAGATCTTCCGCAAGCGCGCGCTCTCCACCGGCTGGGGCCTCATGCGGGCGAGTGCGCAGAACGAGTTCAATCTCAAGTTCCTGCGCGATGCCGACAGCTTCGCCGAGGCCTCCCTCGCGCTCCACCTCCAGGCCGAGGGCATGGTGCTCACGCTCTTCCGCTTCAGCGAGTACATCTCCCCCACCGAGGGCGACAAGAAGCTCTTCCGGCTGGTCATGCAGGACGAGGCGCGCCACGTCGGCTACGGCATGCAGCATCTCAAGTGGGTGCTCGACCACTTCCCCGAGCGGCGCGAGGCGATCCACCACCACCTCGACGAGGCCGAGAACTTCGTCTTCGGCGGCGGCTATGCCACCGAGGTGCTCGAGCCGTTCATCATCCTCTCCGGCAAGGGCCTCAAGAAGGAAAATATCGCGGAAGGGGTCCGCATCACGAACGCCTTCCAGCTGAAGCAGACCGACGAATATTTCGAGCGGCTCGCCAAGTGCGGCCTGCCCGAGCGGCGCGAGCGGTCGCGGCTCTGGAAGATGGTGGAGATGCGCAAGCAGACGATGGCCGCCTGAGCCGCGCGTGGCCTACTACGCGGAGAAGAACTTCTTCGAGGACGAGCAGCTGATCGAGCTCGTCACGAGCATCCTCTCCGGGAACCTCACCCTCGAGTGGTACCAGGCGCAGGGCGCCCGCGTGCGGGCACGTCCGGCCGATCCGCGCCGCGGCCTCACCTACGAGGACTGCAACCTCGGCCCCTACGGCTACGACGCGATCCCCGAGCTGATCCGCAACCGGTACAGCATGGCGGCGCGCGGCAGCGTGCTGGTCACCAAGCTCCCCGACCTCGGCTACACCGTGAACCGCCGGAGCGACGTCTGGTCCGACAACGTCGTGGCCCTCTACGAGGAGGCCAAGTCCCGCCGCTGGGCGCCGGCGGTCGACGTCCCGTGGGGGGAGCTCGCGGCGGGCGCCGACCCCGTGCGCGACGCGGCGAGGGCCCAGCTCTGCACCCTGCTCGAGGAGGTGGCGCTGGTCGCGATGGAGATGCCGAGCAAGTGGGTCTTCTCGATCAACCAGGAGCTCCTCGAGCTGAAGAGCTTCCTCTGCGCCCAGATGATCGACGAGGCGCGACACGTCGAGGCCTGCCGCAAGCGCGCGCTCGCGAGCGGACAGGGGCTCGGGCGGGCGAGCACGTCGGCGGAGCAGGCGCTGAAGGAGCTGCTCTCGGCCGAGACCTATCCCGAGGCGTCGCTCGGCATGAACCTGCTGCTCGGCGGCTTCGTGCTGGCCATGTACCGGGCGATCGCCACGCTGGCGGAGACGCGCGCCGACCGGCTGCTCGGCACGCTCGCGATGCAGGACGTCGCGCGCTCGGTGGCGTACGGCGTGGGCCACATGCGCTATCACCTGGCCCATCAGCCCGCCAAGGTCGTGGCGCTCGGCGAGTACCTCGACCGCACCGAACACGTGGTCCTCGGCATCGCCGGGAGCCCCGAGTTCCTCGAGCCGCTCGTCCTCCTCGCCGCCGGGTCGCTCGATCGCGAGCGCCTCGCGGTGGGCAGCCGCTTCGCGCGCCGCTGGTTCGCGGCCGCCCTCGAGGAGTACTTCGAGCGCGCGGCGTCGGCCGGCCTCGGCGATCGCCGCGAGCGGAGCCGGCTGCCCCGCCTCGACTCCTGACCGCGGTCCGGATGCGGCGGGTGGGGGTCGGGCTCGTCGGAGCGGGCAAGCACGGGCAGCGTTACCTGGCGCATATGCGCACAGACGTTCCGGAGCTCGCGCTCGCCGCGCTTTCCCGGCGTGACGCGAGCCGAGGCCGCGATGACGCCGCCCGCCTCGGCTGCCGCTTCCACGCCGACTGGCGGGCGCTCGTCGCAGATCCGGCCGTCGAGGCGGTGATCGCGGTCGTGCCGCCCGTCCTCCACCCCGCGATCGCCGAGGCCGTCGCGGCCGCGGGGAAGCCCTTGCTGATCGAGAAGCCGCTCGCCACCACGGGCGCTGCCGCCGTCGAGGTCGTGCGCGTGCTGCGCACCGCCCGCGTCCCGTGCCTCATGGCCCAGACGCTCCGCTGGAACGCCGTCGTGCGCGCCATCCGCGCGCGCCTGCCCGAGATCGGCGCGCTGCACGCGGTCGTCCTGAACCAGCGCTTCGAGCCCTCGCCGCTCGTCTGGCTCGACGATCCGTCCATGTCGGGCGGCGGCATCCTGCTGCACACCGGCGTGCACAGCTTCGACCTCGTGCGGTTCCTCACCGGATGCGAGGTCACCGAGGTGTTCTGCCGCGCGGCCCGTGTCCGCACCCTGCGCACGGAGGACAACTTCGCGGCGGTGCTCCGGCTCGCCGGCAGCGACGCGCTCGTCGCGGTGAGCGGCTGCCGCGCCACGCGGGGCCGCTCGGGGCTGATCGACGTCGCCGGCGACGAGGGCCAGCTCGTCGGCGACCATCAGCTCGGCTCCGCGTATGCGGTGCGCGGCCTGGAGCGCACGCCCCTGCCGCTCGGCGAGCTCGTCCCGACGGTGCGCGAGGTGCTGCGCGCCTTCGCCCGGCTCATCCTGGACGGCGAGCCGCCGCTGGCCACGCCCGAGGACGGGGCGCGGGCGGTGCTCATCGCCGAGGCCTGCCACCGCTCGGCGGAGAGCGGAGCGCCTGTCACGGTCAGCGGGCCGGACGGCTGACCGTGCTCGGGGTGCCCATCGAGGGGACACCCCGCCTGAGTCTGGCCCTCAGACCCCGACGGCTGGCCGGGGTGGCCGCCGCACACTTGGACTACAGCCTCCTGCAGCCCCTCTCCGCCGCGCCGTCCCACCCCCCAAGGATTGAACCCCCCGTTTGTCCGCTGCGTATGCGGGCTACCACGGGGATCCGCGGGGCGGGGCAGCGTCAAATCGGCCGTTTGAAATGCGCTATACCCTTTCTCATTGACGGCGACGCGACAGGCAACGTAAGGAGCGGCCATGCGGAACCGCGTGGCCGCCGCCTTTCTCGCGATGGTGCTGCTCGGGAGCGGGGGTCTAGCGCACGCCCGGGCGAGCAGGTTCTGCCGGCGTCACTGCGCAGCCGCCATCGCGGCCTGCGTGCAGGTCGGCGGCCGGCGTCAGGCCTGTCGACGTGCGACGATCCGGCAGTGCAAGCACGACGGCGCGGTGTGCAGCGTGACGACGACGACGTTCTCGTTCCCGACGACGACAACGTTCCCGTCCGGTGTCGTCCAGCTCGAGGCGTCCAACGTGCAGACGCTCTACGAGATCGGCCTCGGCGTGCCGGCACCCGGGTCCGAATTCGTCGCCCTCGACGTGATGATCCGGAACGGCGGCGCCGGGAACGTCTCTCCGGTCGGCATCGTGCTCCACGCCGCCGGTCTCGACTACGCGTCGTACGGCGCCTACTACGGTCCGTATCCGCCGTCGGCGCGTCCAGGCGCGTGCGACATCTTCACCAGCGTGGCGCCCGGTGGCGAGCTCACCTGCGGGCTCGTCTTCCAGGTACACGAGGGTGTCACGTCGGGGCGGCTGACGCTCGGCCAGTACTACACCACGAGCGCCGTCTCGTCGTCCGAGTTCGCCATCCCCTCGGCGACGCGCCCGACTGCCTCGCTCACGATCGACGCCGTGTCCGAGGTCGCCTTCGCCGGCTACTGCTCGCCGCGTCCTGGCTTCAAGGTCGTCCAGTTCGCGATGATGCTCACGAGCCACGGCGCGAGCGGCCTCGCGCTCGACGTCTACCGCCTCGCGCTCCTGGCCGACAACGCGCGCTACACGAACGCCTGCGGCTACCTGGCGCCCGATCCGTGCGACGGGGCGATCGGCGTCCCGGTCGACGGCGCGAGCTCGTGCACGGCTGCCTTCGAGGTGCGGGAGAGCGTCGGCGCCGGCACGCTCCTCTACGACGACGGCCGCTACCAGGCGAGCGCGGACTTCGCGCTCGATTGAGCCGTCCGATCAGCGCTCGAGCGGCGCGAAGCCCTGGCGGTTCGTGTTCTCGGTCACGACACGCGGCTCGACGAACTGGAGGAGGTAGTCCGGCCCGCCCGCTTTCGAGCCGACGCCGGAGAGGCCGTAGACTCCGGCTCGATCCGCTCCGGCGGCGGTTGCGCCCGCTTCGGCTCATGATCGCGTGACGGACGCGGCCGCGGTGCCCGACCACCGCGGCCGCGCGCTGTGGTGTCCCGCCCCGGGGGTCGACCAGCTCAGGGATTCGTACAGGGCAGCACGCCCGACCCCGACGGATCGTCGCCGAACCTGCCGATCTTGAAGCCGGGTCCCTGCACCGTCAGGCCCGTGGTGTTGGAAGCCGCGTTGGGACAGGCGTACGCGATGTCCTGCACCGTGGGGAACACCCAGCGGCCATCGGTATCGACGTAGGTGTGCAAGGGGAACTCCGTCCCGGCGAGCGGTCCACCGACGAGCCTGGCATGTTCACACAAGGTGCCGTCGCCGTTGTAGGTGTAGTCGGATTCGATGACCACAAGCATGCTCTCGAAGGGCTTGAATGCGCAGCCCGCGCCGCTCCCGGTCAGCTCGATGTTGCCCTTGGTGCAGTGCTTGCCGCCGGAGCCGTCCCGGTTGGGGAGGTACTTGGCCGTCCCGATGAAGGTGAAGAAGCAATCGGGTCCGAACGACCCCGTGCCCGCCGCCATGTAGGTGCCTCGCTCCTTCCCCGGCGTCGGCGGAGAGTCGTAGTCGTAGGGCGTCGTATTCGTGATGTCCGCAAGACCCGCAGCCCCCCACAGCAGGACGCCGAGGAGCGCTGCCAACCATCGTCGGTCTCTCATTCGGATATCCTCCCTTTCGAGGGTCTCGCCTGTCGGGAGGCGGCCCCTGACCGGGAGGCGCCAGAAACCGTGTAGCAATCTGCCAGAGGCACAGGTGCGCCTCGCGACGGCAGCCGGTCACCTTGCCGGGCGTGGACGCGTCCGCTCGAACGCACCGATGTCGCACGTCGCGACGCCGTCTGCGTCGCCGTCCTGCGGCCGGTCGACGCCGCGCTGGTTACCACTGATGATGCTGTCGATCACGATGTTCGTACCGGGGCCCGCGAGCCCTCCGCCTTCGACCTGCGCCGAGTTGCCGCTGAGCGTCGTGCGCACGATGGTCACGGTACCAAGGTTGCCCAGACCACCGCCATTGTTGGCCGTGTTGCCGGTCACCGTGCCGTCGGTGAGCGTAAGAACGGCGTCGGTGTCGTTTGCAATGCCGCCGCCGCCGGCACCGGCCGTCGAATTGTCGACGACGGCGCTTGCGCTCAGCACGAGCGTGCCCGAGTTGAAGATGCCTCCCTTTCGAGGGCCTGGCCTGTCGGGCGGCGGCCCTGGTCTGGAGGCGCTAGAAACCGTGTAGCAATCTGCCAGAAGGCCTCGACGCGGCCGCCACCTTACTTCGACTGAACCGCCGAAAAGGTCCCGGAGATCGGAGTATGGAGGAGGAAGAATCCCGGCCCTTTGGACTCAAATGGCGGCTCATTCGTTGGAATCGGTTGAGGATTTGGGTCGGACTGAGGGACCCGGGCGTGGCCCAACCCCATCAGCCGTGGGGCGACGTTCTTGAAGTCAACCGTGACGCCCCGGAGCGTGAAGGGTGTGCTCCTGAGCAGCTCTTGGTCGTTTCTTGCCCAGACGACGTCGGCTACAGGGTCCGCGGTCGCGAATTCTCTCACCTTGTAGACCGCGACAGGGTCACCCTTCTCGAACGACTCCAGGTCTTCGAAGCTTCTCGTGCCGTCCGGAGCAGGATCGAAGTAGATTCGCCACACCTCCCCGGCGAGCCGAAATGCGTTGTGTCCGACCAAGTCTGGCGACGAGGTGTCGAACGTCTCGAGAATGTAGGCGTTACCCACCACGAGCAGTTGGGCACACTGAACTCCTCTGCCGAACTGTGCCACGCAACCGGGTTCGAACAGCGAAACATCGGGCCCCAGAATCGACTGCGCCGCTCCTTCCAGCGACCAGATGAAGAGGCGCACCTGAAATCTGTCGCCGTCTTGAAGTCCCTCTTCAAAGCCGCGGCCGGACATTTGGATCGTGGCCAGCGCAGCCGGGGGAGGATTGGGGCTGGAGGCTTGCGCGACAGCGGCCCCCGGGGACCCGTGCGTCATCAGGACTACGGCGAGAGCAATCGCATCAGAGTAGCGCATCGAGTCCCCACAGCAGGACGCCGAGGAGCGTGGCCAACCATCGTCCGTCTCTCATGCGGATATCCCCCCTTTCGGGGACCTTGCCTGTCGTGAGGCGGCCCCTGACGGGGAGGCGCTAGAAACCGTGTAGCAATCTGCCAGAGGCGCGGGGGCGCCCGGCGACGGGGAGTTCAGCCCGAGGCGGCGATCGCCGTCAGACGCTCCAGCGCACGGGCTCGTCGGGCACCACGTAGGTGCAGACCGTGCCGGTCCGGATGTAGCGACGGAGGTGGCGCGCCATGGCGGAATGAACCCGCGCGATGTGCGTCAGGCTGAAGCGAATGCGCGAGGCGACCGCCTTGCGGGCGCGCTCGATCGGACTGCCGGCCTGTCGGCCGCGGCCGCCGAGGCCAAAGGCCGACGCCAGCTCCCCGGCGATGAAGTCGAGCTCCGCGCGCGCGCGCGCCACGCGTCCCTCGTCGTGGCAGCGCTCGGCGTCGTCCAGCTCGCGGTGCAGATCCGCCAGCCGCTCGCGGTAGTCCGCCCGTGCCCGGCGGTCGAGGACGGGGTCTCCGGAGACGCCTGCGGATACCCGGAGCCCCTGCGCAACGAGCTCCGCGGCGGGGGCGCCGCGCGCGTCGGGTAGCGCACCCGTGGAGGCGGCGATCAGATCGGCGACGTGAATCTCCCGGCCCGGGTTGGCGAGCAGGACGGCGATGTCGCCGAGCCCCTTGCCGTGCCTCACGCGTACGGACTTGCCGGCAAACGTGATGGTCCAGAAGTCTCCCTCGTGGCGAAAGACCGCCTCGCCGTCAGCCGGCTCCAGCGCCTCGACGGTTGCCGCGGTGTCGAGACCGAGACGGCGCACCGTCGCCACGAGCCCGTCCATCCCGAGCTCCCGCGCGGTGGCGAGCGCGCTCGCGAGGAGAGCCGCCGCCTCGTGGCGGCGCGCGCCGGCATCGCACGTGAGGAGCACGCGAGCATGCGCGAGCTGGGTCCACGCGAGGAAGGGTCGCGCCCCCATGCGCTCGTGCACCGTCGCGGCATCCTCGTAGTGGCGAATCGCGTCGGCGACGCGGCCGAGCGTCGAGGCCAGCAAGCCGAGGTGGTAGGAGACGGACCCCGAGCACGCGAGCCCCGCGGCCGCGATCCCGATGCGACCGGCGTAGGGCACCAGGAGGTCGTACAGCTGCGCCGCACTCGCGCGGTCGTTCAGCTCCGCGGCGACGGCGGAGAGCAGGCCCATCGAGACCACCCAGGCCCCGTCGTGGGGCAGCGGAAAGCCCTCCTTCGCCAGCGCGGACAGCTCGAGCCGTGCTTCGGCCTTGCGACCCGTCTCGCTCCACCAGAATGCACGGAAGCAGCGTTGTAACATCGGGGCGGGCACGTCGGCGCGGGGCTGCGACCGTCTGAGGTGCTGGTCGAGACGACCCTGGTGAAAGTGGAGGACGAACGTCTGAATCTCGTAACGCATGATCGGTTGCGCGTCGTGCTCCCGCTGACCGAGCTCGACCGCGCGCTTCGCCTGCTCCTCGCCGTCGGCGAAGCGACCGTCCATGATCGCTCGCGTCGCCCGCCACATCGCCAGGTCAGTCAGGTAAAGCGGCTGGCGCAGCTCGCCCGCGATCTGCGCCCACGCCTCAATCTCGCGGTCGGCCGCAACCACGTCGCCAAACTCGAGGAATCCAACGATGCGAAACCGGTGCCCCAGAAGCGAGAGCTCGCGGTTGCCCGTCCGCTGGCCGAGGGTCACGATCTCGTCGGCGATCGCGAGGCGCGCCTCCGCCGTCTCCGGCCGCCAGAGCGCGATGAGCCGAGCACGGAGCGCGGCGGCGAGTTGCCCCGGGTCCCCGAGCTGCCGGGCGAGCGCGAGCGCCTCCTCGCTCAGGGCGAGGACCCGCGCCGGCTGCGGGTCCCAGTAGAGGTTGATCGCCAGGCGCGCGAGGAGCCGCGCCCGGAGCCCAGGGTCGCCGTCCCCGAGGCGGTGGAGCGCCTCCTCGAGGAGCTCGATGCGGGGCTGGTCGATGACCCCGCTCCGCACCCAGAGCAGACGCGAACCCTCGCCGGCGAAGCCGAGCGCGCTGCGGGCCAGGAGCGGCGCGTCTCCGATCCGTCGCGCGAGGTCGGCGGCCTGTCGGAACGTCTCACGTGCCGCGGGGCCATCGCCGGCCTTCCACTGCGCGCCGCCACGCGCGAGCAGCAGCTCGCAGCGCTGGCGCGCGTCGGCCGGACGCCCTTCGGCGAGGACGTCGAGCGCGCGCTCGAACAGGACCGCCGCGTCCTCGTACGCCAGGGACGCTTCAGCGTGCCGCGCGGCTCGGGTGCTGTATGCGATCGCCTTCTCCGCACCGGCCGCCGGCACCGCCTCGAGGAAATGATGCGCGAGCGTTGCCAGGTGCGGCGTCGGGTCCATCTCGTGGAGAGCCTCCAGCACCTCGCCGATGCGCCCGTGCAGCCTCGCCCGTTCGGCGGCGCCCAGCTCCTCGTAGATGGTTTCCCGGATCAGGGCATGCGCGAACCGGTACCGCCCCGCCGTGCGCGGGTCGGGGACGAGGATCTCGCGCCCCAAGGCAGGCCTGAGGACCTCGAGCAGCGCGTCGGCTGCGAGCCCACACGCGCGCTGCAGAGCACCGAGGCCGAACTCGCGTCCGACGACCGACGCGAAGGTCAGGGCATCCCTGCAGGGCGCGGGCAAGGGCGCGAGGCGGCGGCGGATCGCCTCTCGCACGCCTTGCGGCACCGGAAGCCTCGGCGCGACCGTTTCGTCCCGGCGCTCGAGGGCGCCCTCGGCGGCCAGCAGGTGCACGACCTCGTCCACGAAGAAGGGATTGCCTTCGGTCTCCCGGTGGACGGCTTGGACGAGCGCCGCGGAAGCACTGCGGCCCGTCTTCCCCTCGATGAAGGCCGCCACCTCCCCTTCCCCGAAACCGGAGAGCGGCAGGTGGCGTCCGTCACGCGCCAGCGCTCCCAGGATCTCGGCGACGTGAGGGTTCTGTCGCGCCTCCATGGCTCGGTACGTCGCCACGACGAGCATCGCCGTGTCGCGCAGCTCGTGAACGAGGAACTGCAGCAGGAGCAGCGACGGCGTGTCGGCCCACTGCAGGTCGTCAAAGACGAGCACCAGCGGGGTGTGGTCGGGACGACTCCGGAGAAACGTCGCCACCGCATCGAAGAGGTAGAAGCGCGCGTGCTCCGACTGCGGCGGGACGGGCGGCGCTGGCGCCTGCAGCCCCCCCAGCTCCGGCACGAGCTGCGCGAGGTATGGCGCGCCGGCCGCGTCCGCAACACGTGGCAGGCAGGCCCGGATCACCTGAATCCACGGCCAGTAGGGCGGAGCGCCCTCGCCCTCCCAGCACCGCCCCCAGACCACGAGGTGACCCCGCTCCGCGGCCTCACGCGCCAGCTCCTCCACCAGCCGGGTCTTCCCGATACCCGCCTCCCCGACGACGAGGAAGAAGCGTCCGCGGCTCGTCGCGGCGTCTTCGAGACCCGCGCGTAGCTCCACGAGCTCGTGATGCCGACCGACGAAGACCGCCTGCATCGCGGAGATCATTCCGCTCTCACGGGCTGACGGCAAGGACGGGGGGCTTGACAGGGGAAGATCATGACAGTAGTGAACTGTCATTCATTTATGAACAAGGCCTCACTCCGGGTGGCGCCGGCGAACCGTGTCGAGCGGCGGCGCGAGCGGACGCGGCGCGATCTCCTGGCGGCGGCCGTCCGCGTGCTGGCCAGGAAGGGGCTCCACGACACCAAGGTGGCCGACATCGCGGCCGCGGCCGACATCGGCGTCGGCACCTTCTACCTGCACTTCCCGACCAAGGACGCGCTGTTCGACGCCGTCGTCGAGGAGACGGTCGCGCGCTTGAAGGCCACCATCGATGCCGCCCGCGCCGCCGCGCCCGACGCGGTCGCGCGCATGCGGGCCGCCAACGCCGCTTTCTGCCGCTTCGCCCAGGAGAACCGCGAGGTCTTCAAGATCGTCTTCGGTCACGCGGCCGCCTACAACGACGTCATCCGGCGGGCGCAGGCGCTGTTTGCCGCCGACATCGAGGAGACGATCCGCGAAGGGGTCGCGAGCGGCGCCTTCGCTCCGGTGCCGCCGCCGCTCGCGGCCCAGGCCGTGGTCGGCATGGCCACCCAGGTGCTGTCGTGGTGGACCGAGCAGGAGTCGCTGTCGATCGACACCTTGCAGGAAACGATGATCGGACTCGCGCTTCGCGGGCTCGGCGTGCACGCGCCGGACGCCGGGGCGCCCAGAGGAGGACCTTCCCATGGCTGACGCTGCGCTTCGCACCGCCCCCGAGGAGGAGCAGGGGGAAAGCCTGCCCACCACCTTCGACCTCCACTACACCTGGCGCTACGAGCCGGCCCGCCTCGAGCTGAAGAACCTCTACGAGAAGGCCAAACGGGACCAGTGGAACGCCACCGACCAGCTCCCGTGGTCGACCGACGTCGACCCGGAGCGGGAGAACGTCCCCGACCTGCAGATCCCCGTCTACGGCACCCACATCTGGGAGAAGCTGACCGCGGCAGACATCCGGAAGCTCCGCCGCGAGGCGCTCGCCTGGACGCTGTCGCAGTTCATGCACGGCGAGCAGGGCGCGTTGCTCGCGACCGCGCAGATCGTCGACGCCACGCCGTGGATCGAGTCCAAGTTCTACGGCGCCACCCAGGTGATGGACGAGGCGCGGCACGTCGAGGTCTACTCGCGCTACCTGCGCGAGAAGCTCACCGCGGCCTACCCCGTCAACCGCCACCTGAAGGTGCTGCTCGACCAGATCCTCACCGACTCCCGCTGGGACATGAAGTACCTCGGGATGCAGATCATGGTGGAGGGGCTCGCGATGGCGGCCTTCGGCTACATGCACAAGATGTGTCAGGAGCCGCTGCTCACCGAGCTCACCCACTACGTCATGCGCGACGAGTCGCGGCACGTCGCCTTCGGCGTCCTGTCGCTGAGCGACTTCTATCACGACCTGCCGGCGCGCGAGCTGCGCGAGCGCGAGGAGTTCCTCTACGAGGGCTGCCGGCTCATGCGCGACCGGCTGCTCATGGAGGACGTGTGGGAGGTGATGGGCTGGCCGGTGGACGAGGTGCGCGAGATCGTGCTCGCGTCGCCGCAGATGAAGCTCTTCCGGCAGATGCTCTTCTCGAAGGTCGTGCCCAACGTGAAGCGGCTCGGACTCCTCTCGCCATACGTCCGGGAGCGCTTCGCCGAGCTCGACATCCTGCAGTTCGAGAACGAGGAGCCGTCGGCCTGAAGCTCGCGCGGCGCGCCGCCCCGTGGGCGGTCACGCTCGCCATCTTCGCGTTTCTGTTCTGGCGCATCCCGGTCGGGCGAGTCGTCGACACGCTCGCCGGAGCGCGGTGGGGATGGTACGTCCTGCTGCTCCTGCCCTATTCCGTCTTCTACTTCCTGGTCGACGCGTTCGTGGTGCAGCAAGCCGTAGGCTGGTTCAACGTCCACGTCCCCTACCGCGACATCCTGCCGGTCCGCGCCACGACCTACATCCTCTCGCTCGTGAACACCCAGCTCGGCCAGGGCGGCATCGCGCTCTACCTGCACCGCCGCCACCAGGTGCCGTTCTGGGAGGTGACCGGCACGGTGCTCCTGCTCTCCTTCGTCGAGGTTTACCAGCTCGCGTTCTATTCCCTGGTCGGGGCGCTGGCGGCGGGCGAGCTCGGCCGGGTGGCGCCCGTGGCCGTTTACGTGGTGCTCGCCCTCTACCTCGCCGTCCACCTCTGGTACTTCTCGCGGCCTCGCGGCGGCCGGCTCGGGCAGGCGCCGCTGCTGGCGGCGTTCCGCCGGGCGCGGCCCGCGCACTACCTCCTGCTCCTCCTGTACAAGACGCCGAACCTGCTCGCGGCGGTCACGACGCACTGGCTCGCACTCCCGCTCTTCGGCATGCGGATCCCGTTCACCGCGCTCCTCGCGGGCCTGCCGCTGGTCTTCTTCTTCGCCGCCCTGCCGGTCGCCGCGGCGCACCTCGGGCCGAGCCAGGCCGCCTGGGTCTACATCTTCCGCCGTTACGCGCCGGAAGCCGGGCTGGTCGCCTACAGCCTGGCCGCCCACCTCGCCTTCATGCTGCTGAACGCCGCGATCGGGCTCATCTTCCTGCGCCGGGCCGTGCGCGAGCTCGCCTGACGGCGCCCGCCGCCTGCACGGCCGCCGCGGTGCCGTTGACGCCGAGGACCACGAGCCCGGCGGCGTCGAGCACGGGACCCCAGCCCGGACCGGGCCGCGCGACGACGGCCGCCAGCAGGCCGGCGAGCAGGTAGTTGCAGACGCCGGCCGCGTGGCCGATTCGCGTGTACGCGCGCGCCGCCTCGGCCCGCCCGGCCGCCGAGGCGAGGGCGTAGGCGCCGAACGAGACCGCGATCGCCACCGGGACGCGCGACTGGAGGAGTCCCAGGGTCGCGCCCGTCGACGCCGCGCCCAGCACGAAGAGCACGTCGGCGGCGTTGTCGAGCAGCGCGCCGTGACGGGTAGCGCCTCCGAGCCGGCGCGCGAGCGGCCCGTCGAGGAGGTCGGTGGCCGCGCCGACGCTCCACAGCCCGAGCGGCAGCCATGCGCCGCCCGGCCGGTCGATCGTGCGCGCGAGCGCGAGGGGCAGCGCCACGGCCGCCCCGACGCGGGCGAGGCTCAAGGCGTCGGCCGCTCGTGACACGGCTCAGCGCTTCGCTCCCTCGGTGACCTCGATCGGCCGGCGGGTGCGGTCGCGCCGGAGCAGCACGTAGAGGGCGCCGGCCCCACCGTCGCACGGCCGGGCCGTCGTGAAGGCGAGCACGACGCGCGCCGGGCGCCCCCGTGCGAGCCACACCTTCAGCCGCTCCTTCAGCACCGGCATCTGGTCCTTCGAGTTGAGACCGCGGCCGTGGACGATCAGGACGCAGCGGAGCCCGGCCCGGACGGCCTCGGTGAGGAAGCGGTCCACCGCCGCGCGCGCGGCCTCGGCGGTCATGCCGTGCAGGTCCAGGTGGGCTTGCCACGCGAAGTCGCCCCGCCTGAGGCGCCTCACCAGGCGTGGATCGAGTCCGACGATGGCGCCCTCGATGTACTCGCGGGTGTCGGCGATGTCGAAGCGCGCCGCGCCCGTGACGAGGTCGGAGAGCAGCGCCAGCGCCTCCGCCTCTTCGCTGACCGGCCGGCGCGATGCGCCCGCGGGGCGCGGCCCCTCGATCCGGTTGCCGCGATCGTCGCCGAGACGTGCGACGCCCTCCATGGCGTGGGCGAAGAGGACGCCCTCGTCGGGGACGGGGGGCGCGGCGGCGACGCTCCGTGGCCGCGGGGGTGGCACCGCACGAGGCGCGCCGCGCAGGCGCTGGCCGAGCTGCGTGAACGGCGCGTTGAGCCGCACCCGCTTCGGGACCGGGACCGCGCGATCACTCCGGGTGCGCTGCCGATCGCGGGCCACGACCGCGATGTAGCACACCGGGCCGGAGCGCTACAGGGCGCTGCCCTGCCGGGCGCCCGACGCGCGACGCAAGCGGACGGGGATGCGCACGCGGAAACGGCTGCCGGCCCCCCACTCGCTCTCGACCTCCACCTCGCCGCCCAGCTGCTCGACGAGTCGCTTGACGATGTAGAGCCCGAGGCCGACGCCGCCGTGGCGGCGGGTGTTGGCGGTCTCAACCTGCCGGAACATCTCGAAGATGACCGGCAGATCCTCGTGACGGATGCCGATGCCCGTGTCGGCGACCGTGAAGACGACGGCGCCGTCGGCCGGCTCGGCCGAGATCGTCACGTGGCCCCGCTCGGTGAACTTGATCGCGTTGCCGACGAGGTTCTTCAGCACCGTGCGCAGCTTCGCCCGGTCGGTCTCCAGCTCCGGCAGGTCCGCGGCGAGCTCCCAGCGGACCTCGACGGCGCGCGCGTCGAGCCGCGCTGCCGTGTCGGCCTCGAGATCGGCGAGCAGGTCCGTCAGCGAGACGCGCGCGACGGACACGTCCAAGCGTCCTGCCTCGAGACGGTTCAGGTCGAGAGTGGCCGAGATCAGGTCGAAGAGCTCGCGGCTGCTGCGCTGGACGCGCGCGATCACGTTCTGCTGCTCGGGCGCGAGCGCCCCGAACGCTTCTTCGAGCAGGAGGTCGGCGTAGCCCATGATCACGTTGAGCGGCGTCCGGAGCTCGTGCGACATGGTGGCCACGAACTCGGACTTGAGGCGGCTCGCCTTCCGCAGATCCGCCACCAGGCGGGCGTTCTGGAGCGCGACCGCGGCCTGATGCGCCAGTCCCTCCGCCAGGGCCGCCTCCCGCGCCGAGGGCTTACGGTCCGGCGTCCAGAGGACGGTGAGGACGCCGATCACGCTCCCACCCCACTCCATGGCGACGCTGAGCTCCGAGTCGCAGCCGAGCCGTGGGACCCAGGCGCGGCCCAGCCGGGGCCCGTCGCCGCCGATCTCGTAGAGCCCGCCGTCACGTCCGGCGTGCCGGACCGCCTCCGCCCGGTCGTCGTCGAGACCGTACACGCCCTCAACGCGGTGGCGCCGCTCGTGCGGGTCCCACAGCACGACGAACGCGACGCCGGCGCGGGTGAGAGAGGCAGCCCGGGAGGCAAGCCGGGCGAGCAGGTCGGCGGGCTCGAGCGCTAGGCTCAGCTCGCGGCCGACGTCGAGCAGCGCGCTCGCGTGCGCCGCGGTGTCGCGCTCCGCCTCCGCGAGCCGCGCTCGCAGACGGTCGATCTCCGCCCGCAGCGCCTCGACGGCCAGGCCGTCGCCGGTGCGGGCGCCCTGCTCGCCCGCCGAGCGCACCTCAGGCGCCGTCCTCGGGGTTGCCGTCCTCGAGCGGGCACCCGAGCTCGGCGGCGAGCTGCTGGAGCGCGCGCCAGGCAAGCTTGCTCGGCAGAACGTGCCCGTTCTCCCACCGGCTGACCGTCGAGAAGGTGACGCTGAGCGCCTGGGCAAGGCCTTCCTGCGTGAGCCCGACGCGCCGCCGCCACTTGCGGATCACCTCCGCGGCCTGCGAGGGAGGCCCGGCCGACAACGTCACCGATGAGCGAGAAGCCCGCATAAACGTCTATGGCCAGAAGCAACCCAGGTGCCACGGAGGCGGGCCTCGAAAAACCGGGCCCCGGCCGGCCCGCCGAAGGCTCCCAAGCGTCACGCACGCGTCTTGCGTCCAAATCATGACGCGCGTGACCCCCGTCCTTGCGGCTCCCGGGGGCCCTTGCTAAGCGCGAGACATGCCCGGCCCGCAGGAGATCCTGGAAGCGCTGCGAAGCGTCAAGTATCCGGGGTACACCCGCGACATCGTGTCCTTCGGGATGGTGAAGGACATCCAGGTCTCGTCGGCGGGGACGGCGGTCCACCTGGCGCCCAGCACGGCGCAGGAGGAGGTCGTCAGGCAGATCGAGGCGGCCGTGCGGGCAGCCGTCGCTGCCATGCCGGGCATCACCGGTCCGGTGACGGTGATCCGCGAGCAGGCGCCGCAGCCCCAGGCGCGGCGGGGACCGCAGCCGATTCCCGGCGTCGGGAGCGTGCTCGCCGTCGCCAGCGGCAAGGGCGGCGTCGGCAAGTCGACCGTCGCCACCAACCTCGCCCTGGCGCTCGCGAGCCTCGGCCAGCGCACCGGCCTCCTCGACGCCGACGTCTACGGCCCGAGCGTCCCCTGGATGCTCGGCATCGAGGACAAGGCGCGGCCGGTTGAAGGCGGACGCCTGGTCCCGGCCGAGAAGCACGGGCTCCGCGTCATGTCGATGGGGATGTTCCTGGGCGACCAGACCCCGGTCATCTGGCGTGGCCCCATGGTGACCAAGCTCATCACCGAGTTCCTCCGCAACGTCGTCTGGGGCGAACTGGACGTCCTCGTGCTCGACCTGCCGCCCGGCACCGGCGACGTGCAGCTCACCCTCACCCAGCAGGTGAAGATCACCGGCGGCGTCATCGTCACGACGCCCCAGGAGGTCGCGCTCGCCGACGTCCGCCGCGGCATCGCGATGTTCCAGCAGATGAAGGCGCCGGTGCTCGGCCTGATCGAGAACATGACCTACCACATCTGCCCCGGCTGCGGCGCGCGTGCCGACATCTTCGCCCACGGCGGCGGCGCCCGCATGGCCGAGGAGACCGGGGTCCCGCTCCTCGGCGAGATCCCGCTGGTGCGCGCGCTACGGGAGGCCGCCGACCGCGGCCTGCCGCTGGTCGCCGCAGACCCGGCCCACCCCGCAAGCCGCGCGTTTCGCGAGGTCGCCGAGCGCGTCCTCGTACGGCTCGCCGCAACACACGAGAGCGCGGCGGAGCGCCGCGGCCTCGACGTCCTGACTTAGATCAGCGAGGGGCTCCCGCCCCTCGCCCCGGCGGGCGAAGCCCGCCGGGTCCTCACTCCCCGCTCGCTTCGCTCGGCCGCGCGCGCGGCGCGCGCGGAGATTCCATCTCGAGTCGAGCTCGCCCCCGCAGGCTTACTGGCGTGCCGGTGCCGTCGCCCCGCGCCGCTCCACCGACGCGAGCAGCACGATGGCGACGCCGACGGTGATGGCCGCGTCCGCCACGTTGAAGGCGGGCCAGTGCAGCCCGCCCCAGTGAAGGTCGAGGAAGTCGACGACCTCCCCGTAGCGCACCCGGTCGAGGAGGTTGCCGAGCGCGCCGCCCAGGATGGCGCCGAGCGCCGCCACGCGCCAGCGCTGGTCGGCGGGCGTGCGCCGCAGGTAGGAGAGCACGGCCGCGGTCGCAACCACGGTCACGGCGAGGAAGAGCGGCAGCCGCACGCCGACCGGGGCCGCCGCCAGCACGCCGAAGGCCGCCCCCGTGTTGCGCACGTAGCTGAGGGCGAAGAAGGGGGTCACCGGGATCGTCTCGTGCAGCACGAGCGTGCGCTCGACCAGGGCCTTCGTCGCCTGGTCCGCGAGCACGACGGCGAGCGCCACCAGTGCAGCGAGACGCACCCTGGGATCACCCGGGAGGCTCACGAGATCACGGCCGCGCAGCGCGCGCAGATGTCGGGATGTCGCGGGTCGTCACCGAGCGCGCGCATGTTCCAGCAGCGCGCGCACTTGCGGCCCGCCGCCCGCTCCACCCGGACGCGCAGGCCCGGCACGACGGGGCTCTCCGGCGCCCCGGCTCCGTCGCCGAGCACGACGCCACCCACGAGGAAGATCTCGGACAGCTCGGCGGCGTGCTCGGCGAGCAGCGTCGCGAGGCCGTCCACGCCGCCGTCCGCCATGCCGAGCACGACGCAGGCCTCGAGCGACTGCTTCACCAGCCCGGCCTTGCGGGCCTCCTCGATCGCCTTGGTGACGGCGCCGCGCACCGCGAGCAGCCGCTCGAAGCGGGCCGCCAGCGCCGGCGCGTGCCAGGCCGCGGGCGGCGCGGGGAGGCCGGCGAGAAACACGCTCGCGGGCTGCTCGCGGCCCGGCGCGTGCGCCCAGACGTCCTCGGCCGTGAAGGAGAGGATCGGCGCCATGAGCCGCACGAGCACGTCGAGGATCGCGTGGAGCGTCGTTTGCGTGGCGCGGCGCTCCGGCCCCTGGGCGCGCTCGCAGTAGAGCCGGTCCTTGCGGACGTCGAGGTAGAAGGCGCTCAGATCCACGCTGCAGAAGTTGTTGAGCGCGTGGTAGATCACGTGGAACTCGTACGCGTCGTACGCCGCGCGACACCGCTCGGCGAGCGCGCGCGTCTGGTGCAGCGCCCAGCGCTCCAGCGCGGGCAGGCGTTCGTACGCCACGGCGTCGCGCGCCGGGTCGAAGTCGTAGAGGTTGGCGAGGAGAAAGCGGCCGGTGTTGCGGATGCGCCGGTAGGCCTCGACGAGCTGTCCCAGGATCTCCTCGGAGATGCGCACGTCCTCGCGGTAGTCCTCGGCCGCCACCCAGAGCCGCAGCAGCTCGGCGCCGTGGCGCCTGATGACCTCCTCGGGCGCGATCACGTTGCGGAGCGACTTCGACATCTTGCGCCCGGCGCCGTCGAGCACGAAGCCGTGCGTGAGCACGGTGTCGTACGGCGCCCTGCCCTCCACCGCGACGCCGGTCAGCAGCGCGCTGTGGAACCATCCCCGATGCTGGTCGCTGCCCTCGAGGTACACGTCGGCGTGGCCGAGCTGCGGATGGCGCTCGACGACCGACCGCCAGCTGACGCCCGAGTCGAACCAGACGTCGAGGATGTCGTCCTCGCGACGAAACGCCTCGCCGCCGCAGGCGGCGCAGCGCGTCCCCGGCGGGACCAGGTCCGCGACCGGGCGCCGGAACCACGCGTCCGCCCCTTCACGCTCGAAGATCGCCGCGACGTGCGTGCAGAGCGCTTCGCTCACCAGCGGCGCGGCGCACCGCTCGCAGTAGAGAGCGACCACCGGCACGCCCCAGTCGCGCTGGCGCGACACGCACCAGTCCGGCCGCGTGGCGATCATGTTGGTGATCCGCTCCCGCCCCCACGGTGGGATCCAGCGCACGCGGTCGATCTCCGCGAGCGCCCGGCGGCGCAGGTCGCCGCGCTCCATGCCGATGAACCACTGCTCCGTGGCGCGGAAGACGATCGGGTTCTTGCACCGCCAGCAGTGGGGGTAGCTGTGCACGAAGACCTCGGAGGCGAGGAGCGCGCCCACCTCGCGGAGCCGCTCGACGATGCGCGCGTCGGCGTCGAACACGCGGAGGCCCGCCCACTCCGGCACCTCGGCGGTGAACCGCCCATGGGCGTCGACCGGCGCCAGCACCTCGAGGCCGTAGCGGAGGCCGGTCTCGTAGTCCTCCTGCCCGTGCCCCGGGGCGGTGTGGACGAGCCCGGTGCCGCTCTCGAGCGTGACGTAGTCGGCGAGGACGACCGGGACCTCGCGCGGCAGCCAGGGGTGCCGGCAGCGGCTCCCCTCGAGGTCGCGGCCGCGGCAGCGTGCGAGCGGCGGCGGCGTCTCGGCCGCGCCGAGTGCGCCTGCCACTGCGTCAGCGCGCGCCGCGGCGACCACGAGCGTCCGCCCGGCGCACTCGATCGCCACGTACTCGTGATCGGGATGGACGGCGACGGCGAGGCTCGCGGGCAGCGTCCACGGGGTCGTCGTCCAGATCGCGGCAGCCGGCGCGCGCAGTCCGCCGAGCGCCGCCGGCAGCGGCGGGACGAAGGGATAGGCGACGTAGACCGACGGCGAGCTCAGGTCGGCGTACTCGACCTCGGCCTCGGCGAGCGCGGTCGCGCAGGATGGGCACCAGTAGACGGGCTTCTTCCCCCGGTAGAGGAGCCCGCCGGCGATGCAACGCCCGAGAACGCGCACCTCCTCCGCTTCGTACGACGGATCCATGGTGAGGTAGGGATGCTCCCAGTCACCGAGGATGCCGAGTCGCTCGAACTCGACGCGCTGGACGGCGACGTAGCGCTCCGCGTAGGCGCGGCAGCGCTCGCGGATCTCGAGCTTGGAGAGCCGTTCCTTGCGGCCGACTTCACGTTCCACCTCGAGCTCGATCGGCAGCCCGTGGCAGTCCCACCCGGGCACGTAGGGCGCGAAGCGGCCGCCCATCGCGCGGTGCTTCACGATGACGTCCTTCAGCACCTTGTTGAGCGTGTGGCCGATGTGGATGTTGCCGTTGGCGTACGGCGGTCCGTCGTGCAGCACGAAGCGTTGACGGCCGGCATTCGCCTCGAGGAGCTTCTCGTAGAGCCGCATGTCGGCCCAGCGCCGGAGGATCTCCGGCTCGCGCTGGGCGAGGTTGGCGCGCATCGGGAATTCGGTGCGCGGCAGGTTGAGCGTCTCCCGGTAGTCCATCGCGGCGGACGGCCACGGTAGCAGCGGCCTTGCGCGCTTTCAAAGGCTCAGCGCGGCGCGAAGGCCGCAAGGGCGCGCGCCACGGCCGCGGCGCGCGGCTCGCCGACCGGGTTCGGGAACACGATCGTGAGCGTCGCACCGGCGGCGCGGTAGGCGGCGACACGCTCCCGGCAGCGCACGGGATCGCCCACCAGCGTGACCGCGTCCGCGAGCGCGTCGCTCACGGCCCGCTCCGCGGCGGCGACGTCGCGCCGCGTCCAGGCCGCGCGGATCGCCTCGACCTCGTCCGCGAACCCGCTCCGGGCGAGCATGTTCCCGTAGAACGGGAGGTTGGCGTAGCGCGCGAGCATGCGCCGGGCCTCGTGCAGCGCGGCCTGACCGTCGTCGGCGAGATAGCAGGTGGTGAAGTGACAGACCTCGAGCGCGGCGCCGTCGCGGCCCGCGCGCGCGGCGCCGCGGCGGAGCGCGACCAGGGCCCGCGGATAGCGCGTCAGCGGGAAGAGGTTGAACATTACGCCGTCCGCAAGCTCGCCCGCCACGTCGATCATGCGGAGCGCGAGCGCGGCGGCCAGGATCCGCGGCGGCACGGCGGGCCTCGGCTGCGTCGGCCCCTTCGTCCACGCCGCGCGCAGCGTGCCGATCACGGACCGCATCGTGCCGACGGGGTCGCTCATGTCGACGCCGAGCGGCTCGTTGACCGCCCGGTGGCCGACGCCAACGCCGAGCAGGAGCCTGCCGCCCGACAGCTCCTGCACCGCTGCGGCCTCGGCGGCGAGCAACGTCGGCTGCCGCAGGTAGATGTTCGTGACCCCCGTCCCGACCCGCAGCCGGCTCGTCGCCAGCGCGACGGCCTCAGCATAGGCGAGCGAGTCGCAGTACGACTCGGGGATGAAGACGGCCTCGTAGCCGCGCTCCTCGGCGTCCCGGGACCAGGAGACGATGTCGCGCGGCGAGGCGTCGCGCAACGGCGAGAAGGCGAGGGCGATCCGCTCCATCGGGCTTCAATAGATCAGCCGAGCCGGTTCGGGGAAGCCGGGGCGGTTGCCGAGCGCGAGCCCGTCCGCTAGGTCGGAGCCGTGGCGACGCGGATGCTCCTGCACTTCCAGAAGGGCGGCTTCCCCGCCTACGAGAAGGCCGACGAGCAGGGCATGCCCCAGCCGTGCGCGCTCGGGCAGCCGTGGGTCAACCCGGACACGCTCCGGACGCTCGCGAAGCTCCGCATCCCGCGCACCGACCCGTGGGGCCGCCCGCTCCCCGGCGAGCCGGATGACCCCCAGCTCAAGCGCATGCGCTGAGCGCGGCACGCGCCGCGGCGTCCTCACGCCCCGCCAGTGGCGGGAAGAGGGCAGCGCGTTGGGCATGCGTCTCCCTGGGGTTGCGGGCTGGCGGGCGGGGGCGAGATGCAGGTCCTGGGGGTTGGTGCGCACTGAGGCCGCGCGATACGCTGCCGGGGCTCGCCGGCTAACGCTGCACGGTCCAGCCGCCGGGAAGGCAGAGAAGCTGCCGGAATGACTCGATATCCGCCGAAAGCGGTGAGTACGGCGCTCGGCATTAGGCTGCGAGCGCGGTCAGGGTTTGGGCGTTACACGGAACTGTCCATACTCGTTAGACGGCTCAACAGGCTCATGCCTCAAGGACCGCGATGCACTTCGAGCTGGTCAGCGAAATCACCGGCGTCGTCACGATCGCCTCTGGGCGTCGCATCCGCGATCTCGCGCGGCTTC